>OCRD01000038.1_pt1 | contig 7437 bp, 4 predicted proteins | sample 1494241 | NCBI WGS metagenome assembly OCRD01 (sample SAMEA3275567, study PRJEB22092) | marine metagenome | biome: ENVO:00000447; material: seawater | collected 2014-06-20T12:00:00+00 | depth 0.5 m | reverse complement strand
AGCTGGAATGGGAGTACGCCTGCCGGGCGGGGAGTTCGGCTGCCTATTGTTTTGGTGACGATTCCGGTGACCTGAAGAATTATGCTTGGTACCGGGATAACGTGACTTAGGCTGCTGGTAGGATAGCTGGTAGCGTCGCTAAGATTAAATGCAGGAGTTGCATCAGAACCACCAAGGTCAAGACTTACGCCACCGAAAGAAACGCTGTCGTTGACGAGTTTATCGTTAGCAATCGAACCCGCTAGTTGAGCATTGGTGATCGTACCACTAAGATTTGTAGTAGCAAGTGTACCTTCAAACGTTGTAGCGGATACAATACCTGCTACGTCTGCGTTCTGGGTAACAACTAGATCTGTTGTGGTGCTAACACCAGTAATTCTGCTGTTTGTTGCTGTCGTTTCTTGATAAGACAGGTCGCCTGTTACATTAAGGTCTCCAGTAACCGAAAGGTCACTGAACATACTAACATTTTCTGCGAAGGTCGCAATGCCGACAAAAGTAGATACACCAGCAATAGTTTGCTGTGTTCCACCCATCTTCGCTAGTTCTCTAGCTCTAGACATAGGAGTGAATATTTTTTACTACTCAAGTATTTAGACTTCTGTGAGGTTAATCTTGTACTTCTTGCCGGTTCTATTATTCAGCATAAAGATATCGTTTTCTCCTTCCTGCAATGTCCAGTCACCCCAAGTTCCATCAACATCATTTGCACCACCTTCATTGCTGAAGTGCATGTCGGCAGAATAGATATTTGCCCATCTATTATCAGTTGCACCAAGATCATAAGTGTTGGCTGAAGCTGGTAAAATCGTAAATGATGTTGTATGACCTACGATAACATCAGGAGTATCAGTAAGACCAGTTGCATTACCGGAGAATGTTGTTGCTGTTAGAATACCCGTATTTGGGTTATACATCAGACCAGTATCTGTTCTGACGTTCTCATTGCCTGTTGCAGTATCTACAAAAGTTACGTAATGAACTGCGTTGGTGTTATTTGTTGCAACTAGTGTTACTGCTGTAGCAATACCTGCATGAGTTGCTACACCAGATAGTGCAGAATATGTAGATTCTGCAATGGAACCAGAGAAAGATGATGCAGTAATAACACCAGTGATGTTAATTGTATCACCTTGCAAAAACTTAATTGTGGAAATACCCGTACTTCCGGCATTTGCTGGATCAGAAACAATATCTGAGATTAGACCACCATTATTAACAACAATACCGTTTTCAAAATCAGCCAGATCTCTGAATGTTACGATACCAGTAACGTCTAGGTTGTTACTCGCATTGATATCAGTTACATTAAGAATATTCGCTGTAGTAATACCAGAAACATTAAGATTGGTTGTTTGTAAATCTACAAAAGTAGAAATACCAGGTGAAGTAATATCCGATCTTAGTTCTGAAATGGTAGCAACACCACTTAGGTTGAGCTGAGTACCTTCAATGTGTGATAGAGTATTGATACCTGTGGAGTTAACTTCGCCCAAAAGACGACCAGTATGAAGACCAATCAAACCACCATTAAAGGAATGTGCTGTAGCAACACCCGAAACAATAACATGGTCGGACTTAAATTCTGCAATGGTACCAATACCAGTTACATTGATGAAATCAAAATCGCTAGATGCGGCAGATACATTAGTGATAGTTGCAACACCAGTTGCACCATTTGTAAGACTTAATCCAGCACCAACAAAGATTGTTGTAATTCCAGTAAAAGTTACTCCAGAACCAGATACATTGATCTCACCAGGAACGCCGGTCAAAGAAGCTCCACTACCAACGAATGATGTTGCCGTTACAACGCCAGCAACTTCAATGCCGTTCGTAACACCAATACCGAAAGGAAAAGTAACCTTGTCGCTATTCGTCCTGTTTACAACTGTATTGACGCGAATCTTTGACATTATAAGTCCCTGGAAAAAGTGGTTTCTTCTTTCTTTGTTTTATTTATACTCACAAAGTATCGAGATTTAGAATATCGACAGTAAAGACTTTCCCGTCTCCAACTACCAATTCTCCATTTGGTTCTTCGATAACAAGTTCTTCGTAAATTGTCCACGCTTTAGTAGCGTTGGGCATTGTAGCGCTGTCTAAGGTAATTGATACGCCCAATCCAACTTCACTATTAAGGTATTCAATAATACCTTCAGCGCCAACAATATTACTACCAATACCAACATCGTCTGTTGGATTGACGATAATCGTAGCAATACCAACTGTTGCAGAACCCTGAACAAACTTAGATTGGATCGCGGTAATACCAGTTCCAACAAAGTTCAAGATAGTAATAGAACCAGCAAAACCTACTGGTGTTACACCTTCATCTTGAACAGTAATACCATCTACAGCACCTTGTGGTGTGATAGCACCCCAACGTCTTGTACCATCAGCATCACCGTACAAAACATAATCATTGTTTGGTGATAAACCTAAACTTGGTTCTGTTTCTGATAGATTTATAAAAGTTGGGTCACCACCAACAATCTGATTACGGGATGTTGAAAGACCCGCAAAAGACGTTACACCAACTTTACCCGAAAGAAGTCTAGGCATTACTTAGCGTTCTCCAATACACTAATAATACACTTCATTGTATTGATAGTACCACCCTGAATTTTTAAGATATCTCCCGTTTCTAGAACAAGTCTTCCATCAATAAAAGCCATAGAATCTTGACTTGGAATTCTTGCATCTTCAATGATTGGAGTATCTACGCTATCTCTACTATGGAATACAGTGAATTCAGTGACTGAAGTTCCTGTACCAACGTTTGCAACATTACCATAGATGATCAATGCCGCCACACCTGGAGGACAAGTATAGATACCGACACTACTAGACGTAAGAGTATGTGTAATAGTTCGGAATTTATTTAAGGGGATTGCAGCCATTTTATGAACCTAATGCGATAATGAGTGGTGTTAATGTTGCTTGAATACTCTTATCAAACGAATCACCAGAAACAGTTCCTGTTTGCTGGTTAATGATAATACCATCACCAATTAAGAAGTTGCCCTTTTCATCTGTAGATGTGTGAACAACTTTACCACCATCAATAGAGATGACTTGATTATCCGAAATTGTTACTCCACCCTGGCTAGGTCTAGCAGTTGCAATAGTAACTCCAGTTCCAATGTATTCAAAGGAATGGGAAGATGCAAGAATTAGTGATTGTCTTGCAAATGGAACTGTAGATCCAACACCAATGTTTGATGGTAGAAGTTGGTCAACGGTAATCGTAGATACGCCTGCCGTAGGCGTCGTAGCACTATTTATAGTGAAGTATAAAGGACTTAGGTTTGCTGTTGCAAAAGCAGTTGTAAGTCCACTAATTGGTGGATCAACCGTAACAGTAACAGTATCTGTATCTCTATACTGATTACCATTCGATACCATATCGATCGAAGTGATAGAACCAAATCCACTAACAACAGCAACAGCTTCTGCAGTAATACCGCCTGGTCCAGATGGTGCAGAAAGTGTTACTCTTGGTGGATTTGCTGAAGTATAACCAGCACCAGAATTGGTAACTGAAATTGATCTGACTTCATTGCACAATTCACCAATGTAGAATACCTGACCAGTATAAGGTCTTTCTGTTCCTAGATTAGAAACTACAACTGTATTATCTTCAAAAACACCTGCTGTTGTAAGAATACCAGTATAGTGAACTGTTCCAATTCCCTGTCCGACCAGACCCTTATTACCAAAAGAACTGTTTGAGTTTGTTAGGTCGCACTGTCCACCAGAACCACAATAGATTGCAATATCATCACAAATCGTGAAGATAGAAACTAACTGAGCGTATCCATCATTTGTGATAGAAACACCGATACCTCCTTGATTGTATTGGGTATATGAGTCAACAACCATTGACTTCAACCCTTCGGCATGATTACCATCAATCTTCATACCCATTGAATCTGGTACAAAGTTTGTACAGTTTCTTACATATGGAGACTGTGTAATGATACCAGTTGTTGCATCTGGATTGAATGCAATCATCGCACCAGTGTTTGCAGCACCGATGAATGATAGGTTCTGAACTAGAACACCATTATCAACGAAGAATAAATCTTGCCCAACATTTTGTGGGATGACTTGAGTATTTCTTAGATCATCACCATCGATTGTTACATTTTTTGGAATATCAACTGGATTATCTTCTGTATAAACACCTGAGGTTACCCTAATAATCATTCCAGCTGTTGCAATACCACAAGCAGATTTGATTGTGCGTTTTGCTTTGGATATACTTTGTCCATCCTGTGCATCATCACCAACTTCAGTGACGAAAATAACATTAAATTCACTCGATGCAGCACCAACCCAAACAAGTTCGCCATCATCAGTAGCACCAAGAACAGATGCGGCAGAACCTACACTACCAAAGGAGTCAAGGAAAGTACCACCAATCTGAACTAATCCATTAGCAGTATCATCTCTTGGTCTAGCAACTTGAAATAGGTATTCTGGTGCAGATGTACCGATACCTACACGATCGGTTGTATCATTATAATATAATTGATTAGCACCACCGAAGTCACCATCAGTTCTCTTGTATTGAACTTGGAAGTCAGTACCAGCAGCATTTACTTGGATCTCTGCAGTGTCTGTCCAAGATATAGCAGTACCAACAGATCTTAAAACCTGCCCATTTGTACCTGCACTATCATTTACATCATATACTTCATCATGGAATTGTGCTGTTCCACGAACATCAAGATCTTGTGCTGGTTGTGTGCTGCCGATGCCGATTTGTCCAGCAGCAATAATACCATCAAAGTTTGCTGTTGAAGCAACATCCAATCCATAAGATGGGTCAGTTTTACCAACACCAGTTCTCGAATTGTCGGCATCAACGATTAGGGCATCATTCCCGACTTCGAGACCCTTCTCAACGGAAAACTTTTTGTTTACTGACGCCATCTATCTAGTAACTTCCAGATTTTTAGGTATTTAGGCATTCGCAAAGATGATGTAGTTCATAGCCATTGTTGGTTGAACATTGTTCATTGGATGACTAGAACCTTGAGAATCGATAGATGGATTCCAACTATTGGGATTTTGAGTGATGAAATCGTTGTCAGTAAGACCTGAAGATGCACCACCGCTACCAGGACCATCGCCGTCTTGTTCGGCGCGGATGGCGTAATTGTGAGTGTGGTTTGTATTGCTGATGCCGTGACCGTGCGATGCAAGTTCGCCAGTTAGTTGAATATGTTCTTGACTACCACCAGTTACACCAGGAGCATTGTAGTTGGTGGTCTGCGAAGAGTTCGCTGTCGCACCATTCATTCTACCTGCTGCCGTACCGCCCATATTATCAGGAGCAGCAATCACGCGACCACGCATATCTGGCAAGTTGAACGTGGTACTAGAATCGCCCGCGCCGTACTGCGTACCGATGGCTTCAAATAGTGCTGCAAATGTTGTTCTAGAAACTTCAGAACCATCACAGAACCTGTAAAGTGGTGGTGCAGTTGTACCCGCGAAAGGCATAACCATACCGACTGGTAGTAGTGGATTGCTATTGACGCGATATGTTTGACCAGCGCCAATGTTTACATCTCTTGTTACTGTGCTGAAACCAGTTGTGAATGTATCTCCACTGAATGTACTGAAACCAGAAATCGATAGAACAGAAATGTCCATCGCATAGGTAACACCGACACCCAACTTATCCATTGAGTAGTGTTCGGAAGTACATTCGTGTGATACTAGACCGAAACGCTTCCAACGCTGATCAGCAACTGCTTCGTTGGTTCTGACCCAACCCATGTAACCACCACGATCCCATTCTGTTCTGAATAGAATGTTATCGTTATTCTGGTTTGTTGGTGGGCAATCATTGCCGTCACGGATACCAACAGTAACGTTCTTGTTGATATCGGATGAGAAGCGGTTACCCTTCAAACTTAACCAAATAACTTCAGTATTACCTAGACTTAGTAGGTTATCATTGACGGTTAGATTATCAACTGTTAGACTTGTCGAGTCTTCATTGATTGTACCACCTTCAGTAGCAGCATCGAAACCAAATGTTTCTTGCTTACCAGTTGTAGGATCAAACTTAGTTCTGCCGATGAAGAATTCACCAACATCATTCATGCCGGTGTAAACAACCAAGCCACCACGAGTTTGTAGTGACTGGGAAATAACTTTCTCGTTCTCGGTTAGAACTCTATCCTGTGTCTGCGGCATCGCAGTAGAATAGTTACCAGGACCGAAACCAACATATTCAAACGTATGACCAGAAGCACGTAGGATAGAATATCTACGGTTCTCTACTGGTAGTGGGTTGATTTTCCTTGCTTTGACGTTTCTATCATGTGGTGCAGCATTAGAACCTAGGCAAGCACGGATGAAACCAGTACCACCATTTGTAGATCTAACAATTTCACTTTCAATCAAGAAGTAATCACCACGCTGAACAGATGCATCTAGACCATTCTCGGTCAGGTTGATTGTTGTTGTGGTTGTAGTAATACCAGAAGTTAGTTCTAGTGTCTTACCACCGTAGATAGGAACACCACGACCATTAGCACGAACGGAGAAACCTGTGCCGTGTGCTGTTGCTACACCAGTCAGTGCAGGAGCATTACTTGTAATACCAAGATTGACTGTTAGTGAAGAACCATAACCAACACGGTCAATAATAAAGTGTGTACCGTTATAAACTGTGGAGAACCCAGTGCAACCATCAATAACAATTTGATCACCACGGCGAAGACCAAGATCACTAAGCATTGTGACCGTCGCAATACCGCTGCTGGGGTCATGCGAAATAGTCTGAATATCTGTAGCAACACCAACGTGATAGAAGATACCATCAGTTGCTGCTGCACCCGCTACCGCAGTGTAGCTGATCTGCTTATTATCGGGAATAGAAGTGATTCTGTATAGACCGTTGTAGGTCTCGCTGCTAACACCGATAACCTGAATAACATCACCAACCTCATTGTAAATTGTATCAACATCAATAGTTGGAGCAGTAGGAGTTCCATGTGTTGGAAGACCACGTAAGGTCAATGTTTCACCAACAGTGTAACCACTACCAGGTTCTCTAATTGTTACTGCACTGACTACACTTGCTGCGTTGACCGTTACATCAACTAGACAACCTGTACCAGAACCACCTTCTGCTCGGATATTAAAGTAGAACTCAGCAGATCCACTATTATCACCCAAGTCAGCACCGGCATTGGATAGAGTAATTTCTTTAATACCACGAAGACCATGCTCAACCTCAGTCTGAATAGTTACCGTATCACCAGAAATAGAAGATCCGGTAATACCGATACCAATACCAGTTTGCTCTAGGAAACTATCCAAAGATTCCCTTGTAACACTATCAGCAGGGTCACTTGTTTCTACCTGACCGATAATATTACGCATCGCATAACTGGATGCTGCCTGAGGATC
>OCRD01000035.1_pt1 | contig 7608 bp, 9 predicted proteins | sample 1494241 | NCBI WGS metagenome assembly OCRD01 (sample SAMEA3275567, study PRJEB22092) | marine metagenome | biome: ENVO:00000447; material: seawater | collected 2014-06-20T12:00:00+00 | depth 0.5 m | reverse complement strand
TAGCGAACGCATTAGCAAATCCAGATCCTGTAAGAAAAGTACTTCTATACCTTTCTAGGTCATCTTGCTTTTCTTTATCAGGTACTTCTTTACTACTTTTGTATTTGAATAGGTTAGGTTGTCCAGGCCAAGCTTGGTTAATTTGCCTCACAACATTCATTTGTTCCAGAAGTTTTCTCATCTCCCTTGCTTCTGAAGTATTTTTACCAGTCAACTTCCAACTACCTGCTGTATGAGAAAGACTTGCCTGACCATAATCAGCTTTCGTATCCAACTTCACTTCAATTTTAATTTTATTTCCGGTGGTCGCTGTTGGATATATTCCAGTCCATAGTTCCAAGTCTGCTGCAGTGGCATCAGCACCTGCAGGACTAAACCCAAAAGGAACTAATCCAACATCCTTATATCGGGAGAACAAAGCATTCTCATATACAAATCCAGTATTAAATTTACCGAATGTAGCATTTGCCCAATCTTCGTAATCAGGATCATCATTCCCATAAAAATTGAACATAAAAAATCCCCCTTACGGGGGTATTTATTTACAATTTTCCGCCGACCTTGCCGTCATTGATAACCCTGGATTCAGGAAATCCTTCCTGCTTACCTTTGAGATAAAACCTAGTCATGTCGATACACGCCTGTTTGTCGTTAGACGTGACTAGATTTTTACCATCCTTTCCTTTACTAATCCACAATTTACTTTCTGTTTCATAGACTTGGAAAGTCTCATCATACCAAACATCACTCATCTTTATTGAATCCAATAGCACCGGTTTGCTTTTCTTCCTTACGCTTCTTCATTACAAGACCCGTAAGGTTCTCCATAATTTTCAGGATGTCTTCTGCCTTAGCACCTTCACCAAGTTCCTTCGCAACGAAGTGATACTTAGAAAAGAATTCGTCTGCTACTTGTTCGTAGTCTTCTACAGTTACTGGTTTATCGATCATCTGCTGCCCTGTTCTCGGAGTAGTATGCGTCAAAGGTACCTTCTGGGTACCGCTTAGAAAGTTTCTTGATATTCATATCAAGAAGTTCTTCCATGGTGATGTCTAGTGCAAGTGCTGCCTGAGCAACATACCACAAGATATCACCAAGTTCAATCTTCAAGTGCTCGATGTTATCTTCAGTAAACTCTTTACCCTGGAAGATAATCTTCTTGACGATCTCCATGAACTCACCGCTTTCAGCAGACATACCTACAGCACCAGTCAATAGTCGTTCAATGGGGCAACCCATAGCATGAAGACCATTCAGTCGCTGACTGAAACTCGTATGGTTCTTAGAAGGATTACTAGTTACAGTATCTACGAACTCTTTATACTTTTCAAAGTTAGCCATTAGTCAAATTTAAATTCGTTGAACTTTGCTTTGGAGACAGTCTCCTCCTTAGCATTATACTCTACTTCTTCTCCTGCGTCAATGATATCATCCTGAGCAGTCTGCTCACAATCATACAATCTCATCTTACTACGATCAATACCACAGACAAACCGCTTGTTCATGTTGAGATCGTTATAACGATTCTTCAACTGCTTCACCATGATTTGTCCAAGTTTCTCCAACTCTTCACTGCTAATAAGGGCAAACATAAGATCAGCAGTAGCAGGGAGACCAAAGGACTCAGAAGTATCAGTAAGGTTAGGATCAGAGCTAGCAAAACCAGACCTAGTGGTTTGAGTAGCAGAAAAAATTGGGAGGTCGAACTCGACAGCGAGACCTCGCAACTCTTCAGCAATCGCTTTGATATAGCTATATGAGTTAACATTAACTGCCGAGCGATACCTACTGGAAGCACAAATGTTGAGATAATCAATAAAAATGATATCAGGTTTAAATGATTTTTTAAGAGCAAGTTCGTTAAGGAGTGCCCTAAAATGTCCAACATGTGCCGATGCCGTAGGGTATTCTTTTACAATTAATTTACCAGAAGTTCGTCCTCGCAAAGAATCAATTTTCTTGAAGAAAGTGCTCTTTGGAAGATCTGCAATCTCCCTGATATTAACGTTAAGAAGATTGGCATCAATCCTTTCTGCAATCTTTTCTTCTGCCATTTCAAGTGTGATGTATAAAACATTCTTTCCTGAAAGGAGAACGCTGGAAGCGAAGTGGCACATGAAAAGAGACTTACCCACGCCAGTGCCTGCAAGCGCGATGTTAAGAGTCTTATTAGAGACACCACCAGCTGTAATCTTATTAAAGTACTCAAGATCGAATGGGATTTTACTTTCGACTTTGTGATAAAAAGCAAAACGATCCTCTGAATCATCGATGTAATCGTGACCAACATGTTCGTCAAATCCAACAGCAAGGGCATCTTTCAGAATGTCGGGGATTGCATCCCGTCCTTTCTTCTCGTCTTGACCATCAGCGATCTTGATGCTTTCCATTAGTGCTAGGTAGATAGCACGTTCTTTGCACCACTCTTCTGTGGTATCCAATGCCCACTGATAGTCTACATCAGAAGGTTCCAGGACACCAATAACATCCTTAATTAATTTATATTCATCCTCAGTAATGTCGTCTCGCTTTTCTACTTCAATGTACAACACCTCAGCAAGTGGGATGTTGTCGTACTTGTTCAGATAATCATTGATCTCTTCAAAGATAATTCGATCTGTTCTTTCATCAAAGTATTCAGGCTTGATGAATGGGAGAACCTTTCGGGCATACTCTTCACGATTCAGAAGATTCTTCAGAATCGTCAGTGGTATTCTCTCCGCCATAACTAAACTCCAATTTCGCGGCAGCGTCAATATACTGCATTAATTCAGTGGTAAAGTATTTCTCTGGGTTCTTATAAACATCCTTCGCATATACCTTCTTACCGTCAATCTCATAGCGATTGCCGACCTTCTTGATTATAGCATACTTCTCAGCAAGATCCAGAAGACCATAGTAGCGGTCTAGACCACGCTCATCATAGAACAGACGGATAGCAGCATCCTTGTTCTCCCTAGTCAGACGCGACTTGTTAGTCTTAGCCTTGATAATATTTCCGACGATTTCTGTTCCATCCTTTTCTTTCGCCTTTGATAGATGGATAATAGTACTGGCGGCGTACTTAAGACCGCTACCACCACCCATTTCTTTAGTAGGAACATAAGAACCGATGACATCGTAGGTATGATTGGTTACAATCAGGGGAATTTTTGCTTGACCAAGTTTAAGTGTAAGCATCCTGAATGCACCCTCCACAAGTTGGGATTTGGTCATGTCCCTTACTTGCTTATCATTAAGTGCGTCTGTTATCTCTTTTTCTGTGGACAGCATACCCAAAGAGTCTAGCACAAACATGCAAGGTTTGCGTTCTTCTTCTGGTTTCTTTAAGTATATATCAACTGCTTTGAGTGCCTTGTTACGAAACTCTTCGACAGTGACTACGTTGGAAATGACCAACCTAGGTGTTGTGAGACCACGACTCTTAAGAAGTTGCTCGGTAATAGCAGCCTCAGTATCAAAGTAAACACAGTAACCGTCAGGATGCTGCTCCAGAAAATTTTTAACAACGGCGAGACTAAAGAAAGTCTTTCCAGTAGAAGTTTCACCAGCAATGGCAGTAATCTTGTTACCAGATACGCCCCCAAAAATGCTACCTGATACAAGTGCATTAAAAATGTACGAACCCGTGTCAACATAGTCCTCCTTCTCAGACATTTCAGAAGCAAGAACGGTATAATCGTCACCGATCTCTTTTACAATTTCTTTTAGAAAGTCCATTACAGCACAAATCCAAACTGTTCACGAGCAATTTTCTTGTAAGGTCCGCCTGGGTTAGCATCGCGGATCTCCTTAATAGTATTCAATTTTTGATATAGAGAAGTATCTCCACCCAAACGAAGAGCACTCACAATAGTAGCAAGTTCTTTATCAGTAATAGGTAAATCCATTATAGCATTAAGAAAAAAATGATTCAAGTGTTGAGATGTGCTCAACTTTCCAACCAATACTATCAAGGATAGTTTTCATTGGTTCATAAAACGATTTGTCGAACTGAAGGTCATAGTCAATATACTTGACCAGATCAAGTTCTCTAGGGAACTCATTGATAAACGAGATAACGTTCTCATGCAACGGGTTTGGTTTCTTCAAGTAACAGAACTTGATCTTTTCTCCATTGTTGATAGCATTATACTTGTTATCAATCCCACGCTTTTTACAGTAATGATTGAAGAGCAATGCTCCCCTTACATGAATGGGAGTTCCTTTCTGGTAGATAGAAAGATTACTCTTATACTTATCTACGTTAGATGCCGTGCGTGGGAATGAGATCTGTTCTGGCGGGAACTTTTTGAAATCAGTACGACACTTATCGATGAATGTAATGACTTCATCTTCCGTCCCATTCATCATTAGTTTGAGTGCCGCTTTAATCATGTCGCGACACGGTGCAGGTGTTGAGGATTTGACTGCCTCAATGCCCATCATCTTCAGTTTAGGTTCAGCAAAACGAACACCTTCAATGTCCCATGCGTTGAGGATGTATCGCTTCTTAGCGGTCCAAATACCACGCTCTGCGATAGTCTCACGCTTCATGAACATTTTCTGCTCGTAAGCATTCACGTACGTGGCCAGCGCCTCGTAAGAACTTTGAATATATTTCTCAAGTTCCACCGCACAGATCTTGTCAAGGAGCCCAACGATGCTTTCACTAGATGCTTCTCTGCCCTGGAATAAGTGTTCCACCAGAGGACCCAGATTAAGATAAATGCTATCAGTATCTGAGGCAATAACATAATCAACATTATCAGTTTTTAGCACACGATTTATATAGCGGTTCATCCGCATTTCAATCCATCGAATACTAAACTGACCGCCCATCGTAATTGCTTCTGCGTTCTCCAGTTTATAATACCTGAAGTAGTTGTTGCCGATAGCACCATAAGCAGAGTTCAATTGAATTTTCTTTGCCATCTGAATGTTATTACAGCGGGCAATCTCCTTCTCCAGTGCCTTAGAAGGGTTCTTCTCATACTCCTTCTTTGCCTGGATCATCTTCTTCTTGAAGATGACTCGCTCACCATAGATTTTTTCCATCAGTTCAGGCAAGAAACCTTTCTTAGTCTTATCGAACTGTGCTCCATTAGGGCACACAGTCACGTCCTTCAGACCAGACAGATCAATCTCTTCGTTGAGTAACTTATCTACACTGACGCCAGGGTACTTATCTTCCAGTAGTGTCTCTGGTGAGATATTGTATTGCATAATCAGGTGTGGGTACAGACTATTCAAGTCAAAACTCACAACCCAATCATACACACCGGGAACTGGTTCCTTCACATAGGCACCAGCATACTTCTCAGACTTGACTTCCTCACGCTTTGGTGGAATTACAATGTTCCGTTTCTTGAGTTCATTGTATATGATCATGTCCCACATGCGGACCTGATAGAACACGTCAGTGAAGTTCACCTTAGCATCAAATGCCATGGTGACTGCGAGTTCAACCAGTTTCATCTTCTCCTCAAGACCGTCAACCAGTTTAACGTCCTGAATGTTATACTCTACAAACTTTTGCCAGTTCTTAGTGTAAAACTCCTTGAAAGTATCAAACTCGCTGTGGTCTAGTTTCTTCTTACCTAATTCGACCTCCCCAATATAATCAAGTCGATATGACTCCTGTGCCTTGTATGTAAATTTTTTGTACAGATCAAGGTAATCGAGAACAGTAAGCCCGCCAATATCATATACAGTAAACTCGCGCCCAGAAATGAATGTCTGCTCATTTGTGACTAGACCCCATGGAGACAATAACTTGACTTGCTTCTCGCCAAGAACAATACCAATACGTTTACAGAGATATGGAATATCATATAGTGTGCAGTTCCAACCAGTAACTACTTCTGGAATATCAGAATGCCAGTGATCAATGAACTTATATAGAAGGTCGATCTCATCCTTACACTGAACATAAGTGACCATCGGGTCATTGTTCTTGAATGGACCGACGCCGAATGTAACAATACGCTTTGTGGAAAAGTTCTGTAGTGTAATACACAGCAGTTCTTCGTCACAGTTTTCTACGCTAGGAAATCCTCGCTCCGATTGAACCTCAATGTCAATCGTTACAAGGTGCATCCTCTTGATATCAAAATCAATATGGTCCTCAGGATACTTCTCTGAGATATACTGATAAATGTATCGTTGATTGCCGTAGATAGGAAAGTTTTCTACCTCAGCATGTGCCTTTACAAAGTCACGACAATCACGTACAAGTCCAGGTTTGATCTCTTCTACATAATCACCCTCAAGGGTCTTGAACTTAGTCTTTTTCTTACTAGGGACATACAGTGCAGGAGAAAACTTCTCCCTTGAAGTAAAGCTCTTCCCATTCTCAAAGCCGCGAACGAGGAAATCGTTCCCGACCATCTGCACGTTTGTGTAATACTTCACGCAGTCAGTTCTTGATACTTCTTCAGTTGATAAGAGTTGGGTTCTACAATAGTCAGGATTTCACCAGAACTGATCATCAGTTCTTTCTGATCAGTGAAATGTGGCCAAGACTGGTAGATGGGATCACCGTCCCGGTTCCATACCATCTCAAACGGTTTGATGAGTTTACAGTCGGGTTCACCAAGTTCGCTTCCGACTTCTTCTAGTTCAGTGATAAGAACGAGGTCGTTCTTCAATAGCAAAATTTTGATCATACTAGCGAAAGGTTTTTCGACTTCAATTCTAGCATAGCCTTGCGTACTCTGTCAATGTATCCACGATTGCGGAGTTCCTTGAACATCATGTTTTCAAAACCATACTCGCCAAACTTGGTCAGCGATGCTGCTCGCATGTTCTTCAGTTTCTTCAGTGCTAGTCTCATACCGACACCGTTGTTACTGTCGATGAGTTTGTCTAGTTTCTTAGCATAGTTATTGACCTTTCTTTCTAGGTCTGCTTCATCCAGTTCTCCTTCAAACTTCTGTGGTTCCTGGATGAACTTATTCTTGATTAGACTATAGACACCCTGACTTTTCTTACGGGTAATACCAGGGCGTTCTACATATGGTTCTGCGTCTACACCGTATATTTTTACATCGTGTGTTAGTTCCCACAATGTCTTCTTATCCATGTAGTAGTCATCAAGTAAATCCGCATCGCATTCTGGGATATACTTGGGGTCTACAACAAGGTGGACATCTAGATCGGAATGTGGTGTATAGTTATATCCAGCGTTGCCGCCGAGTAGTAGTACATCCCTGATAGATCCTTCAGGAAGTTCTACATACTCAGCGAACGCACTGGCGAAGTTCAGAAGGGCAGTCTTTACTTCGGGTTTCAAAGACTCCCCATTCCAAAATTTTGGATTTAGTTCTTCACGGAATTTCAGGGTCAGACTTTCTCTTAGGTCTTTGGCTGAAATGTGTTTCCTAATCCTGCTATACACCACAAACCTATCGTTTTAGGTATTTAGGAACTTGGTAGAAGGTAATCCTTCCTGCGTAGGTTCTCTGGTACTACCTTCTCAAACCTAATCGTTAGAAGACCATCTTCATGGGTGACCTCTTGGATCTGTAAATCGGAAGGAAGTTTCCATCCCTTGTGGAATTTCCTAAACCCTAGTCCTCTGTGAACGAAATCTGTTTCATTGTAAGTATCCTGTCGGTCTCCTTTTA
>OCRD01000034.1_pt1 | contig 7643 bp, 16 predicted proteins | sample 1494241 | NCBI WGS metagenome assembly OCRD01 (sample SAMEA3275567, study PRJEB22092) | marine metagenome | biome: ENVO:00000447; material: seawater | collected 2014-06-20T12:00:00+00 | depth 0.5 m | reverse complement strand
GGAGTTAAGAGGTGTGAGATGACGATAAGAAGGAAAAATAAAGACTTCAAAACTGATGTAAGGATTGTTGTGGTTGTATGGATGAAATTGATAATGACAATGTTTGATGGAATTGAACAAGAGATACTTAAAAAAATGGTGATGAGTAAAAAGAAAAGTATCAGAAAGGACTGCCTAAAGATTGGGGATAAAAAATGGGACATGAATGCTGACCCGTAGATGCATCCCCGGATACTTTGCTAGGTCCTCTTCAATCCATTCCCTGTTCTGTTCGTTCAGGAGGATACCATTAGTGTATAGGTAGACCGTCTCCTGATGCTCTAGACAGGCGTGTAGGATGTCCCTACAGCGTGGGTTCAGCAAAGGTTCCCCACCAATCACAGATACCCGTTCTACGTTTATTCTGGGCAGAATGGTGTGGATGTCCTGGATCAGTTGGTCTGTGTCCAGTTTGCTACCTGGTGCAAAGTAGTTGCTGAAGTGATTACATCCCTTACAACTTAGATTGCATCCAATAGTAGCACTGATATCAAGAATTTTTAGTTTCATAGTATGCGATATATGCTGCTCCTATTGCAGTACCGCCATCATGAGCAAGTGGTTCTGCATAGAAATTTAGGTGAGGAAACTTCTTCGTCAACTTATAGTTTACCACACAATTCAAGAAACAACCACCAGACAGGGTAATGTTATTGCTGTACTGTGCCGCGATGTGTACAAGCTCTTCAGATCTTTTCTCCCATTCCTCCTGCACTTCTAGTGCTGGACTATCACCATATGCAGCCAGTCCCATGACCTTGCCTGCATCCATCCAACCAAATCCATAGTGCTTACATGCCCCCTCAAACATTTTACCGTTGCCTGGATCATCCTCAGTAAAGTATTTTTTATGAACTGGTTCTAGTCCTCGGTAGATACTTTCTATTTCTACTCCCTGCGGAGACATTGATCCATTGCTATCAACAACAATATTGACTGCATCCCCAAAGGGAGAACGATGAAAAGCACACATAGCATGGGCAAGGTGATGATCCAATCGCAGATCGTGGACAGGCGCTCCTGGGAATTTGCGTCGAAATGCTGCGACGTTGCTGCTGCTTCGGTATCTTTTCCTTTCATCGTTCCATTGAGCATCTACAAAGGCAAGTATATCTACATCATCAACATAATCTACAAGACAACTAACATCGTTGCTGTACTTATCACGATTGATCCTTTCCGCTTCTAAGTAAAAATCTACCTCCCCGTCTTTCAACAGGCAGATAGATCCATTGTTTGATAAATTTACACCTAGAACATTCATAACAACCTTTGAACTTCAGGAAAATATAGGTAGTCGATTGCACTACGCTGGTGAGTATTGATTGCTTCTTCTGGCGTTTCCACCAATGGTTCTCCCGCTAAGTTGAACGATGTGTTCAATAAGATAGGAATACCCGTCTTTCTATTGAAAGCATCAAGCAAATTATATAGATGCTCATTCTGCTCTTTAGTAACAGTTTGAACCCTACAAGTACCATCAACATGTGTGATAGCGGGCAGTGTATCAGTCTTTACCTTTACAGCATAGGTCATGTGAGGACTTTCTTCAACATCAAACCACTGTGATGCATACTCCTGCATGACCACGCCTGCGAATGGTCTGAATGCTTCCCGCTTCTTGACGACATTAACGATGTCCTGACCATCTTTAACGGTAGGATCAAACAAAATAGAACGATTACCTAGTGCTCTAGGACCAGCTTCAGATCTACCCTGATAGATAGCAACAATCTTCCTCATGGATAGAAGATTAGCGACTGCTGCATAAGAAGTAGCAGTACCAGTTATTGCATCCAGACCATAAGTTGGTCCTAAGTATAGGTTCACCACTCAAGTGCCTCACTAATGATAGGGAACTTATCCTTGAAGATCACCTTGCACTTCTCAGCAAGGTCCATGTGTTCTGCCTGTGTGCCGTTAGCAGTTCGTAGATCGATATAGTGGATCCATGACCGAACTGAACCAGACATATAAAGTCTAGTCATTGTACATTGTGGTAGCACAAAACGAGCACACTCTTTTGCTACGTTAGCAGAAAGCATGTCCTGATATAGTTTCATACCTTCTTCAAAATGCTTCTTCAGTTTGATCTCAAACTCCTGCACAAGGAATGGATCAAGATCATCAGTAGAATTCTGTCGGTTCTTCTGGTCTTGCTTACGCAGTTTAGGTAGAACAATCTCAGTGCTCAGTGCCGTACTATCTGCGTAGCGTTGTGAAAACTGTTGGAAAGTAAAAGAACGATGACGCAACACTTGTGTAGCAATAGCAAGTGTCGTGTTGATCTCTAGTGTAAGATATGCGTGCTCAAAAATACTCCAGTGCTTGTGCTTGATGCAGTATCGAAGAAGTCCCGCGAACTTATCATTGTCCTGGTTCGCGGGATTACTAACGCGAGCACAGTATGCAATTTGTTCTTCAGCGTTTGGACTTACGCTGACGAGCTTCACCTGTTGATTGTTCATAACCAAATCCTTTTTGTTTCTTCAGTGCTTTCTTTTTAGCAAGACCAAGTTTAGCAGAATCATATGCTCTTTTCATATACTCCAACTCTGCTTCGGAATACAGACCTGGGTTGTGCATTGCTTCTTTGACTAGTCTAATAGTATCTTTGTATCTCAATAGAGTACCTCCTAAATTTTAGCATAAAAAAGGGGATTTCTCAATCCCCTTAACCTAACCTTATTTAGTTGTGTTCAGCAAGCGCACTTCCAAATAGATCAAACCAATGAATGCCGCACTAGCTGCGGTAAGCATGGAGACTAATTGTAGTGTTTGCATCTCACTTGCCCTTGATCTGGACAAGCTGTGCCTGATGACGACGCTGTTCTGCTTCAAGCTGACGCTTGATTAGTGCTAGAACATTGAGCTTACGCTCTTCAATGTTGTAAGCGTGACCGCGATAGACTGCTGTAGTCATTTTCTTTCTCCTGAATGAATGGAAATTAACCTTCTCTGCCGTAGCAGGATCCGTTTTTCCGTTCCTTCAGCCGTTTGCGGGTTCATCCCAGAAACATCCTGGGCGAGTTGCTTCTCTGAAGCGCTCTTTCAGTTCATCCTTTTGGATTTCTGTTAGCACTTCAGACTTCTCTACTCCTTCAACAAACCAGTCATAATCCTTACAAGACATCAGCCAATCTGAATTAGCCACTGTCGTGCTTGTGATTAGTGCTATTGGTAATAAGAAGTACATGAACCTGAACGATCCGTTCCGCGACTTACTTGCGTCCCCAGTTTCCTAAGGATGAACGACAGTATTAGTATACCATACTATGTATCTATGGTCAACTGTTCATCTTGAACAGTTTTGGATTTGCACGTCCTTGCGAACGATACATTGTAACGAAGTCTTTACCATACTTATCGTAGTATTCATCAAAGATTTCAACCTGCTTACCCGACATAGCGATATCAAAACACTTGATACCGTCTTTCATATACTCAATAACATATGCCGAGTTAGGCAGTTCTCTTGTATTCTCTTTTGTTACGTCACACGCTTCGTGTAAAATCCTCATTTATCGCGCCAAATGATTTCGGGGTATGCTTGTTCTACAACACTTCTACTAATCCGATACTTACTCTGGAGATCTTTGTCTTTGACCAGACATACAAGTTCTGCCTCATCAGCATGAAGACTTTCTAGCAACTGAACGAACAACGTCTCACGCTTCATTTGAGACAAAGTATCATTACCACCACGTACAAAGTTATAAAGTGTACGCCATTCATGAGCAAGTCTGGTATGTCCAGCGGTGCCTGCAGGTGCGTCGTTCTTTTTGTAAGGAACATCGCCAGCTGGAATAGCACTTTCGATAGCCTTATCGTAGTTCCAGATTAGGAGTGCTTTGATGTGGTCACCCCTATGTTCCTGAAGGAGTTTTACTTTGCCGTCAACGGTCTTCCTACCGTGTACTGCTTTTAGAACTTCAGAAATAAGCGGATTACTAGGAAGTTTAGTCATGGTTATTCTTCAAAATCATCTAATGGGGAGTTGCCTTCAAATCGAAATGCAATGATGTTGTCTGGTATCATGTTTCCATTTTCATCGAAACATTCTGGGTGTGCGTATTGGGGAGTAGTATCTGCGATGTATTGTCGGACCAGATAACCGACAACAAGTCCCAGACCCATAGTCAGCAGGCAAACCATAGTTGCCAGACAGATAACTGCTGCTAACATTTCTATTCTCCGTGGCGTAGATATTTAGACTAGATTCTTTTGGCGCAGATATTTTACTGTTTCTGTACATCCACCAACGTGTTCTTCATCTAACAAAACTTGGGGGAAGGTAGCACCTTCTCCGAACTCTGCATAGAACTGATCACGATCGAAGTCTTCATTGAATTTATACTCAGTAATCTGAGCATTCAATGATTCTAGCACTTGCTTTACTTTTACGCAATAGGGACAAGCATCCCTTGTATAAATTACTGCTTTCATTTTAGGTCTGATATGTCTAGTGTAATTGCATCTGATGGAGGTAGTTCTCCAACAGACATTGAAAGATAATAAGTCTCATCACCATTACACATTTCAATTAGATTTTGACCATCACTTTCGATGTTGATGATCTGATCTTGTAAGATTTTCTTGCTTGAAACTATAGCGAATGGTCGAAGTGATGCTACCATTTCAGCATCTTGTTTTGATGGTGACTCACAGATCTTACGACCTGTGCGTTGGTCAATCACTTCCCAAAATTTAGTTATCATCATTGGTAGGAAATCCAAGCACAGCAACAGTTTCCTGTTGCTTGAGGTATAGTTTATAGAAACTGCGGGCGATGTCTTGCAGTTCTTTTACGTCTGTAATCTTTTCGATGTCACGAGAATACTGCTCGTAAGTAAACATCTTTGATGTAGAACTTAGTTTGATATCTTCAGGATTCATTGGGATAACTTCTCGAAGTAATCTGGACTACAAAGACAAGCAGTATATTCTGGGAAATACTTTTTCATCAAAGCAGGAATGCCTTTTGCTGTGATGCTACTCTGGCAGACAATCCAGACTTCTTTCTTGTCCTCAAGAACATGATGTAGGAGTGGGAACTTAGTCTTCTTCATAGGTAAAGGTTTTGTTTTTCACTTTAGTATCAAATTCACCAGTACGACCTGGTTTCATCTTGCCGACTTTGACGTTCTTGCCTTTGCCTGGCCAAGATTGTTTGGAAGTGCCTTTAAGTGTAGCACCACCCTTTCCTTTGCGTTGAATTAGTACGCTGTCTTGGTCGTCCTTGGAGGAACCTTTAGCATTACGCTTTTGCTTTAGTCCTCTTTCGGTACCAAGTTTCTCGATAGTCTTCTTGAACTTACGCTTGCCCATCTTACCAGAAGATACGACATGCGACTTCTCGCCTACCTTTTTCTCCTGTGGTGTACCTGGGTTCTCGGTATAGCGACCCGAGACCTTGGTAGGACCTGGTAGACCTGCACCACGGATGCGTTTCTCAGTTCTCTTGCTTCTTGCTTGATTCTCCTTCTTGGATTTATCTCCCCGCTGACCAGAAAGGATAGCCATACCACCCTTTTCCGACTTACTACGAACGCGGTTTAGTGATGTCTCGTCTAGAGTATAACACTCTAGCATAAACTGACTAAACGTTTTCATGTACCCACAGCATTTGGGATTATTTATATTCTAGCACAGATCGCTTCAGCGGTCAAGGATGCGTTCCCGCATCTCCGGTGACCACTTATCATAATACTCAGTCATCTTTAGCGCTGTCCGTGCCTGCTCTAGATGCTGCCTAGGCTGGACGATAATCATTGCAAGTTCTCCTTGGTTCACTACGAATCCATCGACCTCCTCTACAAGGTCTGGGTGCTCTTCTAGGAAGACATAGGCAGGAAACCTTTCATTATACCAAGCCACCTGGTCAGCAAGCGCTTCCGCGTCCATATCAGTGACGTAGATGGTCACGTCTTTATTCCATGGACCATACTCAAACTCTTGCCAGGTAGTCAGCATTCTTACATCCACGTTACCATCCATCCATGCCTTTCTAGCATACGGACACGGTGGTAGATTACCAAATGCCTTATTAGGTTTACTCAATACTTCCATCACCCAGGTTTCAATCTGGGAAGTAATCTTGTTGCTCACCATCTCTATCAATATCAGAAGTCATGCAGTGTAGTCCGCCATCCCAGAAAAATCTATGTCTAAAGTTTACAACGTGTGGTGTGATACCATAACGTTCAAAGATTTTGAACACTGCTTCATTCTCATTATTACACAAAACGTTCTTTTCGTCAACCATCACAATGTTTAAATCAAAAGCAGTCTCCTGAACATAAGTTACCCAATGCCCCATCCATTCGTCCAAATAATCATTAAAGTCATCATTATACTCTTCTCCCGAAATCCAATATCTACCACGTATTTTTTTCTTATTAGCAAAGAACTCTGGTGCAGTATCCCTAGGCACTGGAAGCTTCACTATATCCCAATCAGGCAATCCTTCTACTTGTAGTCCTTCCTGCATAAGAATAAGACCAGGAATAACTGGAGTAAATACGCTATCAATATGTCCAGGAATATCAATTCGATGCAATCTGTGTTCGGGAAATTTACTTCTCCACTTATTCATATAAGTTTCTTCGTTCAATTTATTACCTAAATTACCTATCCCAATATACAAATCCTTTCCAAGACGCGCCATCGTAGCACTATTGATATACTCATCATATACAATCTCAGTTCTTTGTTCTTCTACCCAGTTCCTAATCGTACCAAATGCATAGTGTCCTTTGAATGAAGGAGGACAATCATTAGAACCAATAGTCAGCATCTTTGACTGAAGCATAATTTCTTTGATTGCCTTTGCATCATCAGCAGACACTAAAGTACCTAGCATATTACCGCGATAGGCATCTACAAGTTTCCTAAGTTTGAGGATAGTTTGTATATTACTTACTGCTCTTCCAGGCAGAAGTAAATCTGTAAGATACTTATATACTTCAGGATTATCTTTAATCTTTTGAATTACTGTATTGAAATCATCTCTTACTATCTCATGAGCAAGTTGCTCTACGTTAATGTTATCCCCATATGCTTCACTGGGCATATAAACTTTATCACCAAATGTTGCTAAGTAGTCCCTAGGCATCATCGGTGGAGCAGGTGGTTTCTTTTTTCTATAGACATCTAGATCTTCAGAGATGTCTGTTCTCAAAACCTTTACGTTAAATTTCTCAAGAGTCTTTATTAGTTTTTGATAATCTTCCTCAGTCTCTTGTGCAATTTTCTCAAAAGTATTTCTTACTTTAGGGTGTTTAATGTGTGAAAAAAATTCTGGGGGATAACACCTACCCACAGCACATACCTTAAGTGGATTCCAGTGCTGATGAACGGAAAGCATAAAAAAGTTTTCAATATCATCTTATTTATGGGTAAGATCTAAATAAACAATATTGCATTATGCTTCTAGTGGTAGAAAAAACATTACTTCAAAATATAAAAAGAAAAACTCCTCATATAAATGAGGTTGTCCTCCAAACTAATGGATTGCCAATACCATCACATATTGAAATTAATGTGACTGATATTTGTAATCGCAAATGTGTTTTTTGCCCACAGTCTCATGAATTTGTAGCAAA
>OCRD01000029.1_pt1 | contig 8047 bp, 12 predicted proteins | sample 1494241 | NCBI WGS metagenome assembly OCRD01 (sample SAMEA3275567, study PRJEB22092) | marine metagenome | biome: ENVO:00000447; material: seawater | collected 2014-06-20T12:00:00+00 | depth 0.5 m | reverse complement strand
ATTCCTCCAACGGGAACTACGGGGCCACGAGGGGGGCGCTTGCCGGAAATGACAATGACTCGGAAATCACAGTCACAGCCTTCGGTGATATTCACTTTGAGTTAAGGCTTGAGGTCGCCAGCTTTCCAATCGTAACCTACGCGGGCTTGATGAACTTGACCAGAGAAGTCTTCATCAGTGCCTTTGAATTCACTCTTGGTTTCCACATAAGGACCAGCAAGAGCAGGTGTCGCTAGTGCAGTTAGTGCAACTGCGGCAAGTGCATTTTTAATCATGGTTTTTATATTTTTTTAATAAACCGTTCTATGTATACCAACTTAATGAGTATTTAAACTCAGAAGGAATACTTTACGCCAGCTTTGACGTTAACGGGAAGGTTGTCGAATTCCATCTCGTTAGTGGTTGCAGCAGCAACTTCACCATATACGGATAGACGCTCAGTTGCCTGAACACCAAGACCGACCTTACCAGAAAGTTCGGTGGTGCTTTCGCCATCGTCTGGGAAAGAAATCGCTGGGCCACCCTGAACGTAGAAAGAAGTGCTCTCGCTAAGGGAAGATTCGTAACCCAGATGTGTCTCTAGCAAAGTAGCAGAGTAGTCACTACCAGTGAAACCGGAGTTGGATTCGATATTCACATAAGGACCTGCTAGGGCAGCAGCAGGAGCAAATGCAACAGCAGCAGCAGATGCTGCGATAACAGATTTAATCATAGTTTTTATGTACTAATATTACAAGTCGTGCAAAATAAGAGAACGACCCAATATTTATAATAACACGTATTTCTACTTAGGTCAAGCCCTTAGGCTACTGAATCCTTTAGTCTTTGTGAATTCTAACACAGTCTCAAACTTATCGTTGAGTTCATTCTTATGGGAGATGATAAAGATGTTAGCATCACTGATGATGTAACGAATAATTTTTAGGAACTCTTCTGTTCCAAAACCATCCAGAGAACTATCGAACACTTCATCCATGATCAACAGATTTGTGCAGACGCTATTCTTCAACTTAGCAATCTCACGCCAAGTGAATAGAAGCGACAAGTCGATCCTCATCTTCTCACCTTCAGAGAACGACTCATAGGAGAAGTTCTCATGAATAGGTGTTTGAATTTTTTCTTTAAACTCCTCATCAAGCGTGAAGTTGATGTAGAAGTCCATCGTCTGTAGATACTTGTTGACCTGCTGGTTGATCAACGGTAGATACTTTTTAATGATACTACTCTTTACTCCATCGTCCTTAAGGAGTAAGTTAGCCTGTAAAAAGTAGTTGTATTCTTCTTTGAGTTGCTTTAAGTCAGCAAGTACCTGTCTTAGTTCTGCCTTGTACTCGCTTAACTTTTCATGTTCAGAATTTCTGTTCTCAAGTCTACTGGTAATAGTCTGAATTTCCTGTTCCAAACTTGCTCGTATCTTGTTGGAGTTAGAAATTCTAACATTGATTTTAGAAAGTTCATTCTGAGTGGTAGTAATCTCCTTTTGCAGTTCAAGAAATGTCTGTTGACGTTCCTCTTCTTTCTTGATAGCATCTTCAAGTTCTTGAAGAGTATCTTCGTGTGAAGTTAAGACTTGCTGGAGCTCATCAATCTTATTTAACCGAAACCCATCCTCAATGTCTTGAGTGCAGGTAGGGCAAACCGTATTGCCCTTAAAAAAGTCTAGTGTCTCATTGGTGTGTTGTCTCTTACCACCAATCTTTCCTTTGAACTGACCTAGCTGACGCAAGGCATCGGAAGCACCACAAAATTGCTGTACTTCTTCAGTCTTTCTTTCGACTTCAGCAAGTAGTTCGGCGGACTTGTAATTGTATTCGTCAGTCTCCAGGAGGATTTGAAGTATGGACTCCTTTTTTTCAGAGATATCATTCTGACCGGTCTCCTCAATCTGTTTGATGAAGCTTTGTTGCATCTCAATTTTATCAGCAATGGTCTCTTTTTTCAAGTCCAGTCGCTGTAGGGTCTCCTTAGATGCCTTTATACGGGTCTTGAGGATGTCCAGCATAGACGAGAAGACCTTGATGTCCAGAAGGTCCTCAATGACCTCCCTACGGTTCGCTGCGGACAGTTGCATGAACGGCACGAACGATGCACTGCCTAGGATGACGATCTGTGTAAAGGACTTGTAGTTCAGCTTGAGGATATTCTGCTCCAGTTTCTTCTGCTGGTCTGCTGCAGAAGCATCCTCATCCAGCATCTTACCATTCATGTAGATCTGGAAAATATTGGGTTTGATACCACGGATAACTTTATACTCGTTCTTGTTGACGTTGAACTCTACCTCAACGAGACAATCTTTCTCGTTGGTGGAGTTTACAAGTTGTCCACGATTGATATTTCTAAAAGCTTTATTAAACAGAGCGAAACATAAACTGTCAAGAATTGTGGACTTGCCTGACCCATTTTGACCTACAATTAGTGTGTTTGGTGTTTTGTTCAACTGGATCTCAGTGAAGTGATTACCAGTTGATAAAAAGTTTTTATAACGAATAGATTTGAATTCAATCATTCTCTTCTAAAATAGGTTCAATTTCACCAGCAGGAGCACAAACAACTCCTCGCCCATCTTCCAAGCGAACTAGAAATGTTTCGCCATTTTCAACTCTATCCAGGTAGTCGTCAAAACTAGCATGGAATGTATCAAAGTCAACTTCAATCATTATCTGGTGGTGGTGGAACTACAATATCGTCTTTAGTGATAATAGTATATCTCATCTCTGCTTGTTCGCAAGCACCGACAGCAATAGCATCGGGGATCTCAATCACATCCATTTCTGGATTATCATCTTCTTCCTCCATCATCATAGCATATCTTGCAGCATCGTCTTGTTCTTCAAACAGAAAGACTACCTTTTCACCATAGTCATTCTTTACTGCATATGCCCCTTCGTCAGACATGCCTTTGATAGTAATAATATACATTACATCACCTCACATGCCTCTTGATAAATGCCTTTAATCAAACTTTTGATCTTGTCCCTATTTAGATTGGTCTCAAGATCATCGACATACTTATCGAGAAGGGTGATGGTGTCCTCTGTCTGATCAACAATATCACCATCAAAGGTCATCTTCCCAAGGTTCTCAGATATCTTTACGTCGTATGGGTTTGCCCTCATCAAAGCATCCAAGAACAGTTCGTACTGCTTCTCATCGCTTTTCTTATTGACGTAGATCTTTACGATCTTGTCGGTATATTCGGAGAAGTTGATCAGTTGTCTAGGTGTGTCCTCATAGGAAATCACCTTGAACATTTGAAAAGGATTATTGATTGTCTCTAGTTCGTAGGTTTCTGTGTCGAAGATGTGGAACCCACGGTTGTCGTTCACATCATTCCAGAACATTTCATATGGATTGCCGAGATAGAAGATCTTACCGTCGTCTGATCGTGTGTGATAATGACCCGAGAACACACGGTCAAACTTGTCGTAAGGACTAGCACTAACACCTTCAATCATACGGTAACCATGATGAGCCATGAACCCGTTGAGTTCTAGGTGACCCATTGCTACCTTACACTTACTATGTTCGATAGTCTTGTAGGTATGCAGTTCACTTTCTGGACAAATCCAGGGAATGAACAAAACATCTAGACCATCAAGATTTAGTTCTGTGGGTTGATCAAAAGTTGTAACGTTATCATACTCTCGTAGTAGAAGGTCGATAGCATTGACCTCATTAGTGTTCTTATAGAACGCGGTGTGGTTACCCACAACGGAGTATAGTTGGATGTTATTTGCTCGTAGACGGTCAAAGTAATTTCTCTTAGCCCAGTCCAGACTATAAAAATCAACAGTCTTCCGATTATCAAAGGTATCACCCATGTCCACGACAGTATCAATCCCACGATCCATAAGGGTGGGAAAGAAGATTTCGTCGTAGAACTTGAGGAAGTAGTCATGGAATAACTTAGATCCTTTTTTGAACCCAAAGTGCTGGTCCGTTATGATAGCAACCTTCATCGGTTAAGTCTATATTGTACAGCGTCTTTAATTGAATTGTACTCAGATGCCCTATCGGATTCGTCTGCGACGAATACTTCGTCATATCCAGTTCTTTCAATCAGTTTTTGTCTGATCTCTAGTTGCTTCTTTTCCTTTTGGATACGACGTAGGAAAGCGTAGTGAATAATTTGGGTGAAGTATGCAAACGGGTTAGTAGATTTCTCTGGATTGAAGTTGTGAATATACTGCACACAGTTCTCAATTCCGTCACAAATCATGTCGTCTTTGAACATGTAGTTGACGAAGTTTGGTTTGTATGATAAGTGTGTAGCAATCTTCAAGAAGCATTCACCTAGGTAGTTTGTAATCCTAGGTTTAGGTTCTCCTTCTAGTTCTGCCTTCTCAATTGACTTCTTGTATTCAAGAATAGCAGCAAGAAACTCCTTGTTGTTTACATAGTGTTCTGATCTTTTACGGGTCATTATATTAGATCTCTATGACGATATTATAACATGAACTAGGGGGGCTTGACAAGTATTCAAAATATGTGTAGAATAACTCTGTCAGGGTTCAAGGGATGGCTTTAGCTACTTACTCTTAGACTTATAAAGTTTCTCTAGAATAGCTCTTGCTTCATCTACTGAAGACAAATATCCCATTTTACGAGACACATCTGGATGAGACTCTTCTTGAAATCCAGTCTCCTTCAACTGTTTGTACATATCAATGATAAGTTGATTTCTAATCTCACTTACCGTTACTATTTTACTTTGTTCTACTAGAAACGTAGTTTCATCAGTTAACTTAATCCAAGGTTCAAGCTTGTACCCGGAGGGTACATCCGAACCTTTGGTTCGGATTTCTTTAAGGATAACTGGAGTATCAACAATGATATGTTTTTCTTGAGACTTATCTTTAACTACAATACACAGAATTTCTTCACCACTGATCAGTTTTACTGATGCATAAAATTCATCAAACTGTTCTTCTGGTTCAGATTTTGATTTGAATAATCTCATAATTAAACTTCTCCTCGTTGTAAAATTTTATACGTTCGATGAGATGATTTAATGTATAGTTGGATCTTGATCCCTTTTTGCAATCATCAGCAATGTCGTATAGCGTTGCTTTGAGTTTATTATCACTTTTTCTTAGAACCCTACCAATTGATTGAAGTGTTCTAATCCTCGACTTGCTTGGTGATGCAAAAATTACATTATGCAAGTTCTTAATATTGATACCTGTTGAGAATGTGCCGAAAGAAGCGATGATAATCGCGTTGGTTTCCTTCTCGGTAATCCTTCGGACCTGTTCTCGTTCTTCAACGTCCACTCCACCGTGGACGAAAAATACTTGGCGTTCATCAGTATTTAGCAGGTCATAAAGTACCTGTCCATGTGCGGCAACCCGACTATACAAAATCAAAGTATTACCCTTTAAGTCTCTTGCTAAGTTTCTGATAAACTTATTACGCTTCTCGTGACCAATTAGATATTGCACTTCATCTTCATACACCTCAAACTTCTGTGGTTCATGTTTGAGTAATAGAACATTGATGTTCAGTGTAGCAAGGTATCCTGCATCCTGCAGTTCCTTAGTATTGACGATTTTGTATGATGGACCGAATAGACCTTCTAGCACCCACTTGTGCGTCTGTGTGCCGTCTAGGGTGCCTGTAAACCCATAGCGATACTTTGCATCACCCATCTTGGTCATGATGCCTATAAGCGACTTAGACTTGAACTGGTGTGCCTCGTCACCAATGACTACATCGAACTGACCAAACCACTTACGGTCCATTTTGTAGATCGACTGCCAGGTACTAATAACCACATCTTTCTTAGCGATCCTGGTCTTACCACCATAGATCTTGTAGCAGAAGTGTTCGGCATTCCACCCATAGTCCTCAAAGTCCTTGTACATCTGCTCGACCAAGGATGTGGTTGGAACAATGATCAGGATCTTTCTACCTGCCTCTGCATGGTACCTGGTGACCGCATAGATCATCAGTGACTTACCAGACCCCGTAGGACTGATCAGAAGGCGTCTGTTGCGCCTCAGAGCGTCGTATATGCCTTCTACCTGGTAGTCCCTAGGTTCATACTTGGAGATGCCTGTAACGTAGTCTCTGACGCCCTCCTGGGAGACCATCTCGTTCTCCTCATATGGGAGACCATAGAACTTATTATTTTCAAACTCAAAGGTGTAGTTGTAACGATCACAAAACACCTGTAGTTTATCGATCAAACCACAATAGATTTCACTCTTCTCAATATTGAAAAGTCTTATCTTCCCATCCCAATACTTACTCCTATACTGGGGCATAAAATGGGCTCCAGGCACCTCAAATGTAAACTGGTCCTGTAGTTCGTGTTTTATATGTGGGTCACATTCAATTTGTAAAAAGACTTCGTTCTTTTTCTTGATTAGTAGATCAGCCATAACCTGCCGTGAAACGCCGGAATTCGATAGCGTTCTTGATTTGGTAGGTTCTATTAGAAATTTGCTTCAGGATCTCTTCCAGATACTTCAGCATTGTGTCGTAGTATTCGATTTTTAGACTGATCTTGGATACACGTTCATCAGCATCCAGATACAATCTTAAATCTTCTTTGTCTCGAACTTTAGTAGGAAACGGTTCGTCAATATAAACTTGAGCTTCCGCTTTTCCCATATAATACTTTCTACGTTCTAAAAGAACTTGAGAATGCTGTCGCTCACAGTTTTTTCTGAGCAACAGTATCGTATTATATAGTTGGTAATATTTACCGTGCAATTGTGGGATCCTTAGACTTTCAGTATCAAGTTCATCCTGATTGATTTGCCCATCCTTGTCCCACATCTCCTGAATGACTTCAAGCGATACGCTAGACTTCCGTTCCATCTTTGTCGATCAAATCAAAAATAGTATATTTAAAAGTAACTGTAGCAGTAAAGTATCTAACTTCTTCCAGTGTTGCATCGAATGGGATGCCTGATAGTGATACTGGAAACAAGTCATGAAATTTTACTTTACCAACACACTGATAGTTACTGTTCAAAATCAGTAGTGTGCCGTCCGATCTTTCGCTATACGGATCGTTAGCATCTGTGTTAGGATAAAACCTATTCTTTGTCTGTAATTCTTGGTACTGGGAAATATCCTTTGGATAACCAAGCGAAGTCATCCATTGATAGACCTGATGATAGTTCTCTAGATCTTCATCAACCAAAAATTCACATACAAAATCCTGGTACTGAAGTTTATCTCCAGGTACCGGGATGTTCTTTAGGTATGTGGACTGATTTGCAGTACCAAGTGATATTCCAGGAAGGTTTGCCTTCTTACACATGAAGTCAACCTTTGGAATACGGTTGATTACCAGTTGAAATCCACCCAAAGACAGGAAATTCTTGTTAGAAGTTTCCTCCAATGAACATGGATTTTTGGTGTAATCAGCCAACGTCAACTTCCCAAGCTACCAGTATTTAGTAGCGATACTCTTCCAATTTTTGGAGTGCTTTGTCTAGGTACTCGTGTGTTAGAAAAGTTATACCTTCTGAAAAATTTTCGTGATACAATTCGTCTTTAAGTTTTAGAAGAAAAACCTTGTATTCTTCTTTGGTCCACTCATTTCTAGGCATATGCATTTTCCAAAGCCAAAAATATAAAATATGCAACAGATAGTAAAAAAACTATTCCTGCAACTATCGTAGACATTATAGTCAACACTACCAACTATTTACATATCTTTACTGCATTTTTACCTATTAATGCCTTGAAAGCATAAAAAAAGGACCCCCGAAGGGGTCCAAAGGAACAAGAATCATATCATAGGCACTGATTTACTTGATCGGTCAGGATGGATCGGCAGATCCTTTTGCAATTTGACTGGTGATTAGTATCGCATTCTATAAGACACTCATAGTAGTCATTAACGAGATCATCCTCTAGAACAGTCCACTCCCCCAGTTGATTGCCTGATGTAATGTTGTGCATGATAAACTCCATCTTTTTGAATTTTAAATTTCAAATTAAAAATGAGTTTTTTGATTCATTGCCACCTCCCATAAATGTTGTAGTATATATTCAGCGTATGCTAACTTAACTAAGATTTGTTTATAAT
>OCRD01000028.1_pt1 | contig 8212 bp, 6 predicted proteins | sample 1494241 | NCBI WGS metagenome assembly OCRD01 (sample SAMEA3275567, study PRJEB22092) | marine metagenome | biome: ENVO:00000447; material: seawater | collected 2014-06-20T12:00:00+00 | depth 0.5 m | reverse complement strand
TTGACCACAAACTCTACATTCTCTTTCATATAATAATAGATGTCCTAACTTAATCTGCTCATCAAAATCCATCACTGATAGTCCCACATATATGACATATCACCATATTCACCAATCGATGCATTTGACCAACGATCTCCTTGTGCATCAACAAAACTAGTATCTTCTAGACCATCGGACATAAATCCAAATGGTGCCATATCTTGTTCGATTTGATTTTTCTGCTCCTCATATAATCTCTTACGAACATCCTGGTCAGTCAATTCTTTGAAGTAGTCCATCTGAACCAACCATGCATAGATGACAAGACACATCGCTAAGTCATCATTACATCCTTCTTCTGCTTCAAATGAATTGTGCTTTGAGATAAAGGTAGTCAGTTCAGCAATAATCTCATAGTCATTGAAAAATAGTTTATCTTCCTCAATCAAAGTCTTAAGGTTGAGTGATCCAACCTTCTTAACAGTCTTTGACATTTTGACACCTAGTTGTGTCTTCTTACCAGAAAATCCTTGTCCAACAATCTGCCCTGCTCTACCTCTCATAGAACACATTAGAAGGTTTTGATACTCAAGATCATATTGCAGAATACTTGCAACCTGATCTCCAATATCATTCACTTCACATAGGATATATGCACCATTATAATTCTTTGCCACCTCATAGATTACATTGGGAAACAGCATCGGTTTGATTTCATTGTTTCTATATTTTGCTACAACTCTATGAGGAAACTCTGTAATATCAACCACAACAAATGCTGAGTAGTCTTCCCCAACTCCTCTTGCAACGTCAACAGTCATCACATAATCATGATTTTCTAATGCAGATTGATATACATCTAAACCTGCATTTTTGTGCATCGGTGTATCATACACTAATGTTCTTAATTTACTGGGAGCAATGAGTGTGTCAACGGATCCTAAGAACTCACATTCAAACTCAACCTTAAACTGTTGTTCTGAAGTGTTGGCAATAGTTGTTTCTTTCCACTTAGCATCTCTACCAGGAACTTCAGACCAGTGAACATCAGTATGAACATATTCATTTTTTCCTCTTTCTGCATCATGCCACAGACGGTAGAAATGATTCATACCATGTGGAGTAGATACGATAATTACCTTCGTGCTTTTACCAGAAGTAATAGTAGGATAAACAGAGGCAAAGAACGAGTCAGCAACATGATTCGGGACGAATGCGAACTCGTCGAGAAAGAGGATGTTAAATGACATACCTCGGACAGCAGATGCAGATGTAGAAGCTGCCAATATCTTACTGCCATTTTCTAATTCCAAACTACCTTTGTTCCAGGATATAATACCCTGTTGCATCCATCGTGGCAAGTTCTCGTAAGCAGTCTGTAACCTATCTAGAAGTTCTCGGGCAGTTGCTGCTTTGTTTGCTAGGATACCTATATTTACACTATCATTGAAGACTGCATAATGAAGTAGATAAGATACACACGTCGTAGACTTACCAGTCTGTCGAGGCATCTTACATATGTTAAATCTGTTCTTGTGAAATCTATTGACTAACTTCTCCTGAAAGTCATACATCTTGAATGGTTGGAGACCATGGTCAAGAGTCACAATCTGAACGTAATTCTTTGCAAAATATACGGGATCTTCTTTACACTTAATAAACTCCTCAATCTGTTCTTTCGTGAACTCTTGAGGTGTATTTGCTTTTTTTAGATTAGGATTACCAAGATATACGTCACTCATTATTAATTACCTCTGTTCAATCCAGTTCAATACTGCAAGTGCTTTTTTGTTAGTGTTAGGAGAAGTGCAAGCAAGTGTATAAGTATCACTGATTGTACCAATACCAGATCTTCCAAGTTGTAGATCGGCAAATCTATCAATCTCATTTAAAGATGAACCACCAGCAATGGTAAATCCTGAAAGGAGTGTTGTTCCTCCAGTGAGTGCAGTTGCTGTAGTATCATATTGCATGAAGGAGTTTGGATCTGGATGGTCTGTCCAACTCGCACCAGTCAAAGTTGCGTTTTCCAAAAGTCTCCAATATACATTCGTGTTATCGTTTGTTACTGCCTGCAGAGATCTCAGTAACATAACTGCCTGAAGTTGATCTGGCTTAAGACGCAAACTGATGATTGGATAGAAAATGTTTGCGAGAGGCATCGTTGTCCCAGTGATGGCATTTGAGATACTCAACAAAGTACCAAGTTTTTCTGGTTCACCTTCTTGAATCAGAGAGTTAGAACCCTGATAGATGTAATGAGTTCCAGCAACACCAGTTACATTCTCAATCTCAACACGAATTGGAAGGAATGGACTTCTACACCAAACTAAATCATTGACATTTGAGTTCTCAAATTCATGGCTAACAATAGTCTCATTTTTCATTAACCAATTAAATGTTACACCACCTGCACCATACCATTCATAGTTAATGGAAATCATCTGCTGTTTTGTAGCATCAGCAGTTACACCAGTATATCCGTTACCATCAAACTTTTCACCATTCCAGTTTTCTCTGGTTACTCTTGTTTCTGTAGTGATACCAGATGCACTGCTGCGAATTACATAAGAATATGTGCCTCCATCATCCTCAAAGTAAGCACCATCAGTCTCATTAAACAATCCAAATCTTCTGCGAATACCGACTTGTGGTGTTTCTAGACGAATTGCAAATGCAAGAGTTGCTGGTCTACCAGGAATGTATCTCATTACATTCTTTGTCTGTCTGACAACCTTACTACCAGCAGTAGATCCAACTTCCATAACTATATTACTGGAATTTGCATTATAAGTAGCAGTTGCAACACCAACTAGACTCTCATCCCAAACATCAGTCTCCTTACCATACTGGAAAGTATTGAAGAAAACTGTTTGGAAAGGAGCAACCTTTAGTCTGTTATTGTCAGAAAACTGAGGTCTCCAGTCAGTCTGGTTTCCCCAGTGATCTGCGATATTATATACCTCAAAGAGACTTCTCTCTTGATTTAAGAAGTCTTGCGTAGTCTTATTCCACTGTGCCATAAATCAGTCAATCCACTCTAGTTTTGAAGGATGGTATCTTCTTGCATTTTTAATGTTGAAATTCTTTTCTTCTGCTGGATAAATGTTATGCACCATTGCACCAGGATATTCACTCTGAAGTTTTTCAGCTAATTCCTGCTTTGATGGTATTCCAGTCTTTGTTACCATCTCAATTCTATATATGCTATTTTGCCAAGTTATATCGGCAACATAATTCTCACCAACTTCCTCTTGAGGTTGTTGATCTTGAGAGTTGATGTATAGGTTTCCGTTGAAGTCGCCAGAGATATTTACTGACTCTGACATGAATTGTTTGAAGGATTTCATCAGCAGTTCCAAGCTCTAAGGGACTTATTGATTCTGCTATCGGGATCGTTAGCAGTCTTGGCAGAAGTGAGTTTTTTCTTCATACCTTTCATTCTTGCACAGAATGATGCTCTTCTCTTATTACCTTTTTTCTTAGAAGGTGCTTTTAGATCAGAACCAGGGTTCTCTCTTTCGTAGGACTTACGTCCTTTTTCATTAAGACCACCAGACTCAGACTTTCCTGCTTTCTTAGTCCAAGCAGCACCCTCAGAAACCTGAAGGAATTGCTCACCTGGTTTTACATCAGCAATTTCCATATATCTTACTTTACCACCAGGATAGACTTTCTGAACTTCGAGTTCAACTTCTTTTCTGGTAGGTCTCTTTGCTTGTGGGAAGAACATCTTGAGGGAATATCCTTTTCCTCTCCAAGTAACCATAACAAATAATAAATTACCAGTCTTTGCAGGAATTCTTACTGCCTCTTCAATCTCTACACCCTCACACTCGCAAGGATCGCAACTGCAGTATGGACAAACCTCATCTTTTCTTTCTTCTGGATCCACAGATTCAAAAGTAGTCTTTAGACTTGATGGTAGGGAGAATGTATCCCAATATCTAGGACCATATGCACATTCTTCTCTAGTTTCATCCTTTTTACACTTTGGACAATATCTGACTTGCCCTACATCTTCCTTTATCTTTTTGTTTTTCTTTTTAACACAATTTGGATATCTCTTTCCAAACATGGTCTTCATACCTTTTTTCTCATAACCATCCCAACAATCCTCACCAAATAATTCGGATTTCCAATCAAAGTATTCTTCTTTCTTAGTGCTATTACCCCAATTAGCAGCACCAACCTTACGACACTTAACTAGTGCTCCAGAAGCATATGCAGAAGGCCATACAGAATAACGGGACTTGACTTTATGGTAACAAGCATCTTTAGTTCCACTACCTTTGCCTTTCTTGTCCTTGCCTTCAGTCATTGCTTCAAGGTCATAAGTTTCATAACTGCTGATGTCAGGTGCATCTGATTTCATTGGTTCTACCTCGATAACGTCTTTAACTACTGCGAATGTCTCACCATATGCATCGGTGAGTTCAAGATCTTCTTTTACCTTTTTCTTTGGTTTATCAGTTGCAACATAAGTTGGTTTAGCAGCACCTGATTTTTGCTGTTGACCAGGATCTGCTTTTTTCTTTCTTCTAGCAGCAGAAAGTCTTTCTTTCTTACTCATGCTTGCACGTTTTGATGAAGAAACACATTTGGGAGTTCCTTCACCTGGTTCATCACTCGCACAGGTTCCACCCGTTACTACATTGACCCAACCACCTTTACCATCTTTAGACTTGGATCCTTTGAACCATTTACGAAGACTCCCTTCACTCACCCCGCCACCATTTTCACCACCATTAGTTTCAGAGGACTCATCATTTCCATTATCTTTTTTAGTATCTTCATCATCTTTTTCAATTATTCCACTACGACCCACATGCCAACCGACAGGAATTTTCTTACATTTCTTGTCGGTATAGCACCAGTAATATCCTGGTTTGCAGGTCTTTGCCATGATATCTATATCTTAATAAAATTATTTAGTCCAGTTGTCTCTTAAGTTCGTCAATCTGACGTTGCTGATCTTTAACTGCTTCAATGAGAAGTGCAACAATATTTTGATAAGCAACTGACTTAACACCTTGTGCATCTTCATACACAACTTGTGGAATAACTTGCTCAACCTCTTGTGCAATTAGACCTAAACAATGATCACCAGTTTTTATGTGATCATATTCAACACCACGAAGAGAATTTACTTTATGGAGTGCATCGACAATAGTTTCTACATTCTTTTTGAGTCTCTCATCAGAATTTGCAGTAACAGTACCAGCACAAGTTAGATTGGTTCCGTTAAACTGTAAGTTAGCAGATGTAGTTGCAGTATTGGTATTATCTTTGAATAGAACTTGGTTTGCATTACCAATCTCATCAATATCTCTACCACCTTCAACATTAACTGTACCAATACCACTAGAAACATCAATTGTTACAACACCCATTCCAGGACCTCTGAAGTCCAAAGTAGTTGCACCACTACCAACATAACCACCCTCAGTTGCAAGACCAACACCAGTGATAATATTGCTCAATCCAGAACCATCACCAGAGAATGAATTTGCAGTGACTATGCCAAGGAAATTGGCATTTTGCATTGACAAAATACTTCCATTACTATCAATCTCACATCCTTTGATAAGGTTGATAGTTGCAATACCAACATCATCACCCAAAGGCATATTAAGATTAGTTACATTAAAGTAATCAGCAGCAGTAACAATACCAGAAGTTGGATTAATATGAAATGCTAATGGTTCAAGTCTTACAACACCATGATCTGTATATGATGCAAACTGATGCTTATCACTTGTGATACCAGTTACTCTACCATAACCATCAGTTTGAACCGTGGTTACAAAATACTTTTCAGTTGTAGAATCTGTAAATGTATCTGTAGTAGATACTACAGCAAGATCAATATCATCAGTATTAATTCTAATACGATCAGAACTTGCAGTACCAACGTTAATTGTTGATCCATCTTTAAATAGTCCATCTCCTGCTTCTACCTGACCAGCAGCAGAGAACTGTGTAAAGGATAGTGTGGAGAAACCAATATAACCACCATTATTAAATCCAGGAATAATATCAATAAGCACGAAACCATTTGCCTGGTTTACATCACCATTTGTAATGAAGGTAAATGCACCAGCAACAATCTCTTCTGGTTGGTCGAAGTCTTGTGTTCTTTCTAGAATCCATGGAGTAGAAACAGATCCAGTGTCCTTGACAACATAGAATCCATTTTGAAATCCTATATCTTGGTCCTTAATTAGAATTCTATCATCAACGATTGGAGTAAATCCATCAATTACAAGCACCCCATTTGAAGTTGAATAAAAAGATGCACCAATACCTAGTTCACTATTACCAATACCTGCGGTTGGACCATCAACGTATACTGCAGAAATATTTTCTGTTGAACCTGCAGCAACTGCCTGCTGAATAACAAGTGCTGCAGTTGCAAAAAGGTCAACATATTCCTTACTAGCAAGTTCATTTGCCAGAGTAGGTGTTTTATCATTAACAAATACTTTTTCTACATTAAGTTCACTAGTAATTCCAACATTTCCAGTTACAAATAATGTTTCGGATCCAAATACCGTATCACCAATAGCAACCTTCTTTAGAGTGCCGTTATATACTAGTCCTTCTGCACCACCAAATGATCCATTATCATTAAACTGCACGTAAGTATTTTCACCAGCAGGATCGAATGGGTCTACTGTAATTGTTGCAATACCTAAGAATGCCTGTGCTTCAATACTTTGACCGACAAAGTTCAATGTTTGAACACTGCCAGCAGTACCTACTGTTACACCCTCTTCTTGAACGGTAATGCCACCAAAAGTAATTTCTGGTGTTCCCCAAACAATAGAAGAACCAGTAGAAATTAGAGATAATCCTTGTTCTCCAGGATTATTTGTATAATCATATAATGCATTATGTAACTGCATATTACCATTAACGGTAAGTTGATATGCAGCTGAAGTTGTACCAAATCCAACTCGTCCTTCAGTTACCTCAAGAACTGTATCACTTGCGGAAAAATCTTTAATTCCCAAAGATAAAGATGTTTCTCTACCTGAAAAAAACCTTTTACGTGCTTGCATTGATTTATTACCGTATTAGAAGTTGGATGTCTCCAGTACAGATGCAACTAATTTAAGCACACCTGATGCATTACCAGAAATTGCTAATTTATCGCCAGTCTGTAAAACTAGTTTACCATTAAGCAAACTTAAACTATCTTTAGCAGCAACTGGATAGTCAAGCAAAAGTGCTGTTTCAGTTGCTTCTCTCTTATGATAGAGACTTATTGTTTTTGTTGATGGATCGGTATTAGTTACTTGAATAAGTAGGAACACTGATGTATAACCAGTAGGTGCAGTATAAATTTCTGTTGCTGCACCTGTAGTTACTGAATGAGTGATTGTTCTAAAGTTATTGACTGCGACTGCTGCCATGATTTAACCTCCGAGTGCTAGAATGAATGGTGTGACGCTGTTGAACAATGATTTAATATAAACACGACCAGAGATGGTTCCAGTTGCCTGGTCAATTTGAATACCATCACCAATTCTGAAGTTACCTGCCTGGTCCGTACTTGTATAAACTACGAGACCACCATCTTCTTGAACAACTTCATTATCTTGAATGATGATACCTCCAACTGAAGGTCTTGCAGTGAGGATTGTATTACCAGCACCAACATATTCAAATGAGTGAGAGGATGTAATTTGCAAACTCTGACGAGTTATATATGCAACTTCACCACCTGTTAAATCATTATTTAGTCCCTGACTCATTGTGATGGTTGAAATTCCATTGTGAGGGAGTGTTGCAGAAGCAACCTTAAAGTATAATGGTTGCATTCTTTCAACTTCAGCAGTTGCTTGTACTCCACCTGAATTTGGTGGTCCAATTGTAATTGTAGGGAATGAATCTTCTTGGTACTGTGTTCCAGAGTTAGCAACTAAGAAGTCGGTAACGGCACCATCTTCAATAATTGGAATCCCTTGAGCAGTAATACCATCTGGACCAGTTGGATCGGTAAAAGTAACTGATGGAACTGCACCCTCATAACCAGAACCTGGATTGGTGATCTTAACTTTTTCTACAGAGAAGTATAGTTCATCAAAGAATAATGTTTGACCATCATAAGGTCTTTGAGTTCCAACACCAGATAGTGTAACTTTTCTATCACCGATATCATATGGACCTTGAGCATTTGTTCTACCAGGATCACCTGCCTTAACAACCTCAGCAGTTTGTCTGT
>OCRD01000026.1_pt1 | contig 8376 bp, 10 predicted proteins | sample 1494241 | NCBI WGS metagenome assembly OCRD01 (sample SAMEA3275567, study PRJEB22092) | marine metagenome | biome: ENVO:00000447; material: seawater | collected 2014-06-20T12:00:00+00 | depth 0.5 m | reverse complement strand
TCTTCTTACGCTTGGGTATCCCGCACACAAAATCAAATGGTACCGAGGCGGAATGCAGTCCTGGCAAAGTTTCGGCTTGACTGTCGTCAATCCATAACAAAGGGGCTCACGCTCCTTTGTTTTTAGAACAGCAATTCGTCTTCAATCGCTAATAGTCCATCAGCGGCGCACGCTTCATCCAAGTCACCACCAGGTGCTCCAGAAATACCAATGCCACCCAATAAACTTCCAGCGGCTTCAATCGGTAATCCCCCACCAACCATCAGGGCATTTGAGGCATGACGGATCCCCATCATTGTTGTTTCTTGGTTGGTTGCCTTTTCCATCTCAGACGTTGGAATCCGAAACGATAATGCAGTCCATGCCTTCCGTTCTGCGACTTCGACTGTATGCGGTGTCGCGAAGCGATCGCGAACAAACGCCTGTAATAAACCACTGCGATCAACCACTGCGACTGCCACTTGATACCCCTGCTCATTGCAGGACTCACGAGCGGCAGTTGCCAACTTCAAGGCCACATCAGGCGTTAGCGATGTGAGGGAAAAAGTACTCTCTGCTGATGCAGACACCGCAATGAGAGCGAAAGCCCCCGCACAAAACGAACGATAAACAGACCGCATGAAACTCTCCTTTCACATTTCTAAATCAACATCCTAATCGATCCAAGCGCGAAGAGAAGACATTGACGAGACATCGTCAAAACACTACTATCTGCGCCCTTAATAGCTTGCGGGTATCGTATAAAGGCTATTACCCCAGCCTTCCAAGCTGGTGATGAGGGTTCGATTCCCTCTACCCGCTCCATCCCAGCCTACACAGGTAACCTCACTGACTCAAAGATGTAAACAACCAACCAGGCTCTGGTTGTCGTCTGTCATGTCGTGCAGATAGGCTCAACCGACCCGTCGACTATCAAGATCGATCAGATAGAGAATTTTCTTCCAACATGCTTTGGTGAGATCTCACAATCCAGAATAAAACCAATGCGTTACAAACATGCCACATAAAATGAGTTCCGAATGGAATTGCCTGACAAAGGAGGTTATCGATACTCCGAAACGTTAGCGATATCGGAAAGAGAAGCGTGGCCATCAGCAAATATCGTCGCGATAACCCCGGTTGATGAAGAGTTGCCGCAATCATCAGTAGAATCCACGCAGGAAGGTAACCTGCCGATCCATTGAGCCAATTTCTCGGCAATTCTGCACTGACCAACACACAGAGCGCCATTAATCCAAACACAACCCACCATTTCCACTTGAGATGAATCGCATACAGCACCCAGATTGTGGTCAAAATCAATCCTTGGATTGGAATCACATCCAGCAGTAAGGTGGCCGTGGTTGCGAAAGCATGGAAAAGACCTGAACCGATCCCGATCATACTCAGCCAGGCAATCAAGAGATAACTGGCTATAGACTGTCTTGGCTGGCGACTCAGATAAAACGCAGCGATGAGAAAAGCGACATTACTGATGAGGCCGAGGGGTTCGTTGAAGAGTCCGACCTCAGTTCTCTCGCAATACAGATCAATTTCAGGTGACATCACATGTTTCTCTGGCGCATTGAATGATCGAATCACAACATCTGTTTTCAGATCGAGACGGTCTCCCGGATTGACCAACAATCGCAAGCGCGCTCTTCAGTAACAATTGTGCAGTCAAAGCCATCAATGGCTAGCAAGGCGCTCATCAAAAAAGGGGGATTAACCCCCTTTTTATCGTGATCCGACGCCCTTATTTGGAGGCCAGTTTTGTACTTGGCTGATTGACGTCAAAGGTAAACATGAAAATCTGTCCACCAGCATCACCAGCATTGGCTTCTACCGCGCCGCTTGACTCAGGACGTGCCTGTACCACACCCACAAAGGTTTGCTGTGACGCTGGAATTGCGCCACGAATCCGTTGCCGAGCATTTCCCTTCAGTTCGTCCATCGAATAGAAGGATCCATCTGCTTTCCGCTCGATCAGAGCAGTCACAGGCCATGAACCGGAAAACTCGGTTGTACCAGGTTTCGTGAAGGCACCACCTAAAGCGGACACACCTGCCTGATAGCGAGGGCTATGCTTACCACCCGCGATAGCAAGCAAATGACCATCAGTCACGTTCATATTGGCATCGATCGTGAGGACGTACTTGCGCTCACCAAAGTCGTTTCCGGAATCCTCGTCAACGATCAGATAATCACCATCAGCCGTCTTCGACCAATAGAGTCCGTCAGGAGCAACCATCTTGGCAACGCCCTCTTCCATATGGATTGAAGCGTCACCACCGACGGTCTTGAACTGATCGCCGATGTTGAGTGTCAAAGCGCCATCAACGGCAGCGACTGATCGCACAACAGAGACATCAAGATGCGTCGGTAAATCACCATTGGCCGCCGCAAGCGCTTTGCCAAGATCACCGAGATCAAAGCCCATCAGGCCACCTTCATCAGTCATATTCTGGAAGAAACGTGGTGCTCCAGAAGGATCGACAGCAGGATGCTCTGTTTTGGTATCCCCATTGAAGAATACATAGCCTTCAGGCTGCTCGTCTTTCTGTTCCCAGAGCATCATCTCGGTATCCTGAACGGCAACTGGTTGATCAAAGCCTGCCCACTGATAAGAGGTCGGGTAGAAACGACCCTCAAACCGATTTGGAGCGTCTGCATTTTTCATGTAGTCGTCGACCATCTTGGCATCCAAAGCAATCTTAAGACCGAGCATTTCGTATGTCTCAGGCGTCAATGCGAGGCCATAAATCTTGCCGTACAAAAGGCCGTTACGAGCAAGAAAAGCATCCCTGTCACTGGCGGTTGCGTAATTGATCTGGGATCCATCAGCAGCACGATTTTTCATGCCGACATAGATGCGGTTGGGCGCAGGTTCCTGGCCATGGTTGTAGCCGGCTGCAACAATCACAACGTAATCTTTGTGGCCTGGATTAATCGGCATCAGCTTTTCATAGCCCGTTTGTCCCAGCGCTGGAGCCGTGTAGGCAGTTTCATTGGCAATATCAACAACAACACTGGCAAGGCCAAGGGTGGCTGCGGAATCTGAACTACCCGCGGGGAACATGCGTCCGATCTCCCATTCTTCTGCGGTCAGCCACACGTCGTCAGCGAAGCCCATTCCCTCGCCATATTGATTGGCTTGCTCGTACCAGGCTCCACAGAAACTTTGGAAGAAATAGTTGGCTTGGCTGAGTTTGAACTCTGATTTGAACTGAACCAGCGTGCCATCTGGACGGGTCTGGTTACCCCACTTGCCGGCTAATTGCGACGGATCATGGCTTGGCGTTGATACGATCTCACCAAAGCCGTTGTAAACCGTGTTGAACAGCTTGCCCGATCCCTTCACCATGCTTTTGGCAGATTCGTTATTGCCCATGAAAGTAGCGAACTTTTCACGGTCATAGTCGATAGTATGGATATGAGAGCCGGTAAAGGTAACACCGTTCGACATCTTCCATGGATAAGTCTCAGGCTGAGGTGCTCGGCCCATAGTGGCATAGGACTCACTTTGGTAGACCACTCGAACGGTGTTGTCGTCTGCTAGCCAAGCAGCCTGCCCGTCAGGATACCCCGTCAGCGCAAGTCCTGACGTCGCGTCAACTTCGCCGACCGTGGCAATCGCTTTAAACTTGGCAAATGGGAAGTTCGTATTGGCGCTTTCTCCATCTTTCAAATCAGATGTTGACGAGCCGGCACCAATCACGGCTGGCAAACCCGCCTCAGCGATTAAAGCGGTTGTCTGACCGATCACCTTTTGCGAGCCATGCCCGGCTGATAGCGCCACCTGTGAATACGACGTCGAGAGAAGCGTTGTGGCAATGATCGCCACTGAAGTATGTTTCATTGTGAAAGCCTCGAGAACAATGAGCGAGTCGCAAGAATAGGAGGCTAGGAATGTCAAATTGGCGTCAGAATCATGACATTTTGGTGATCAACAAGGCTCCACCGAGGCATCCCTGATGTTTCACCAAAACATATCAGTCTCGCACTAAACGATAGGCGTCATGGCAACTCACGCACTGAGCTGTAACTTGGTTCAGCGCTCTCAATACGCGAGGGACATCCTCTGTCACTTCGGCATCACGCAATGCGACCACGAGCTCCCGAGCATTCATGTGCATCGAATGACCCAACCGCCGCATTCCCGTTGGCATGAACGCATGACCAGACTGAAGACCATCAACCCCATGCTGATGACCGATCCCTAACCCCTGCTCTGCAGCCAGAGCTGCACGGTCATAATCGCCGGCGGCAATTGAAGCGATCACCAAATCAATAGCTCTCAGGTGTTCTCTCATACTGGCAAGCGTTGCATCGTAAACGTTGCCTGGAAAGCTCACTGGAACTCGGTTGTCGGCTTCTCCTTGCCGTGCACCCTGACGATCATCGTGAGTCACCGCAGGCATCTGGTGGTGCTTCATCCCCTCTGCTACTGCAGACAGACTGAGCAAAACACCCATCACCGTCATCATTAAACGCACATCAAAACTCCTCTCATGTTGACACCATTCATACGCTCGCAGAGCGCTGCCTGCCTCTGACCGGCGGTGATGATCCCAAAGCCACTCTGACACACAACCTTCAAGCGATGCACCATCGATCTGTCGCCCGCATCGTGATCTCTCACACCTGAGACCATGTCTTGGTTTGCACAGATGTCGGCATGTCCAAGAGTCAAAAGAGACTTCACCGATTCGATCCGATATGCCACTATCAGTACATGGTTTCTATCACTCGTCTACTGATCTGTGCTTTTCTTCTCGGGTTCGTCGTTAGTCCGATGGCCGCAACGCATTCGATGCCGTCCGGTGATGATCATTTCAAATCAGGATCCGATTGCACCTCGTTCTGTGTCACCTCGGATCATCCGGCGACTCAAGCGTGTGATCAGTGTTTCGGACATGCGATGGCTCCAGTACCTCTGTTTGTCGGTGAACAAGGCCAATCCCAGGATTTGCTGGTTGATGTCATCGGCACTCCGACCATGAACCTTGAGCTCAACCTACCGCCTCCGAAAACAGCCTGAACACACTGTCTCGTTTCACTGTTTATTGAGGTTTTATGATGAAATTCGTATCCCTAGGTTTATTGAGTGCCGCGACTCTTGCGGGTCTCGTCTTCTGGTCATCGTCCCAAGCGGAAATGACGTCCATCCCCTACAAAGACAATCCATCCATCACAGCTGGGAAAGCGGTCTATGAGGCTCACTGTGCCGCATGCCACGGTGACAAACTCCAAGGTCAAGCCAACTGGCAAATCCGCAGTGCAGAGGGCTATTTACCTGCTCCGCCGCACGATGAAACAGGTCACACCTGGCATCATCCTGACCAAATGTTGTTTGAATTCACCAAATATGGGCCTCAGAAATTCGCAGGCGCAGACTATCGTTCGATCATGCCAGCCTATGAGAATCGGTTATCGGATACAGAGATCTGGCAAGTCCTTGCTTACATCAAGGCACAATGGCCTGAATCCATTCAGACAAAGCACACCGAAGCATTTGCTCGGTGATCTCACCAACGGGGTGCATTGCACCCCGTTACTTCGCAGACGCCCACTAGAACCAGCGGAGCATTCCGATTACCCCTGCAGTTGCATAGAAAAACTGCAATAACAAGATACCGCGATGCCCACCCAAATACGCCCAGAGTCCAATCGAAAAAGACGACACCAGAAGGAGTGTAAAGCCGATAAACTCAAGTCCCGTATTCGAGGCAACCAGGAGCGAATAAACGATCGCGGTGATGACCCCAAACCACTCACTCGACCAAGTCGACAGCCAACGCATCAAGCACTCTCAACGCGGTTGGTCAGAGTCGGCATCGGACTCATGAAGAATGATGTCCCTGACGCTGTTTCCAGCCACCACCTTGACCTTTGTGTTCCTTCATCCGCATGCGCTCTTCCTTCGTCATTTTCAAGCGTTCGTTTCGACGTTCGAGCATCTCTTTTTGTTGCTCTGGAGACGCTTGTTCAAACCGCTCCTGAAATGCTTCAGACCTCTCAATCATCCGCTCATGCTCACGCACTTCATCCGCGGCGGCCCCAACAGCCAGCACTGAGATCATGACACCCAACATCACTTGCTTTTTCATACACACTCTCCTTGTAACAGAACAAAGTGTCACACAACCACCCAACCTCGTCTGTGCCAAAGTCACTCAAATCAAAGCATCGATTGAGCCAAGTCAAAACTCAAGCTAGTCTGAAATCGCATAACAATCAGAAGGACACACCATGAAAACACTACTCACGGGTCTCATGACCGCCTGCATGACTCTCTCTGCCTGGGCTGCCGATCATCAAATCGCATTCCACGTCGATCAAAATGACCCGCAAATTATGAATATGACACTCAATAACGTGCAAAACGCAGTGAACTATTACAAAGAGCAAGGCGACACCGTCACCATTGAGGTTGTGGCCTACGGCCCTGGTCTGACTATGTTCGTCGCCGACAAAAGCCCCGTTGCCGATCGAATCGAGCGGATGAGTCTCGATATCGACCAATTGGCCTTCAAGGCTTGTGGAAACACACACAAAAATATGAGCAAGAAAGCCGGCAAAGCAGTGAAATTACTGGATGCTGCTGAGATCACACCATCTGGCGTGATTCGCTTGATCGAACTGCAAGAACAAGGTTATGCCTACATCAGACCCTAATGGTTAGCGTTGCACGACCTGAAAACTAAACTCTCGATGGACATCGGCCAGTTGCTGCTGTTTCAGGTGTCCCATCGACAATCCATACACGCCCACACAATTCGTCCCAGGATGCGGATCGTAAAGGAGTCGGCTTTGCAAGTCTGCGAAGATAAAACTCACCATCAGAGCGCCAGGATCAAAGCGTTCATAGATTTCGACAAACTGACCAGTCCCAGGCTCAAAATCAAATGTGAGCTCACATTTTAAAAAATGATCCGGTTCCCGAACGACGATGCGATTTTGGCCGGCTTGCAGTGGAAGGTAGCGCGCACCACCGGCTTTAAACCAAGCGACAGGAGCTCCGTTGACGATGAATTCCGCATCCTGGTTTTCCCACAGCTTAAACCCGCTGGTGCGAAATACTAATAAGGAGTCATGGGGAGCGACCAAGGCCTCGTCTGTGGTTTTGACCTGAGCCTTTGAATAGCCATTTTTCACCGGTTCAAACGCACATCCGGTGATTCCGATCACCGACATCAAAGACAATGCTGTCACCAACTGTCTGAAGGACATGAAATCCATTCCAAAAATCAATCTGAAACAGACAGTTACATGAACTTCTTAAGAGATCAAGGATTTTTTCGAAAAAGCGGCGGAGAATCCGGCGTTCGAGATTGGACCTCATTGCTCAGCGACTGAGTTCAGCAAAGATCGACCGAGCATTGAGCCAACAACACGAAACGATTGGTCTTCGCAACACATCAGAACAGATGACAATCGATTCACATCCCTGCGACAATTTCGATCCGAAGACGTTTCATCAACAGAAAGGATGTCGATGTACAACTACTCGCTACAGATTCAAGGAATGACCTGCGGTGGATGTGCGGCCTCTGTCCAGCGAAAACTCGACGCCTTAGAGGACATCGTCAGTTGCGAGGTGAATTTCGCCACTGAAACCGCTCGGATCGAAAGCCAGGAAGCACTCAAACCCAAACAGCTCATCGATTGGATCCGTTCGTTTGGCTTCAGCGTTCAAACAGACCATCAGCGATTCCAAGCCACAGACGATCGATTTGATCAGGCAAGCCTTGATCTGATTCTCTCAACGCATCCAGAGGTGGTGTCCTACCAAATCAATAGCCCTTTAAAAACTCTCGACTACACCACGTTGCCGGATGCCAATGATCGGGATTTACAGAATCAGCTCACACACCAAGGACTGGTCAAGGCGACACATCAGGACGTCGCTATCGATCGAACATCGACGACTGACCGAACCCATGTGTGGATCAGTGGGATCTTAGCACTCCCCTTAGTGTTGCAAATGATCGGCATGTGGTTTGGCTCAAGCTGGCATCTCCCTGTAATCATTGAATGGGCACTAGCGACACCGATTCAGTTCTGGCTCGGCTATCGGTTTTATCAAGGTACTTGGGCTGCCTTAAAACGCGGTGAAGCGAATATGGACACCTTAGTGGCTCTCGGGACGATGGTGGCTTATTGCTATAGCCTGTTTCAGTGGGCCACCCTCGGACAGGATGCGATCGGCCACCTGTATTTTGAGGCGTCTGCCGTAGTCATTACCTTGGTACTGGTCGGCAAAGCCATTGAAGCGAAAGCCAAGCACAGTGCCTTAGAGTCGGTGGCTGCGCTATTTGCGCTCAAGCCGAAAACTGTCACCTGTCTGAGACACGCGCAGGAAATTGAATTGAGTATTCAGGAACTGGTGTCAGG
>OCRD01000025.1_pt1 | contig 8861 bp, 9 predicted proteins | sample 1494241 | NCBI WGS metagenome assembly OCRD01 (sample SAMEA3275567, study PRJEB22092) | marine metagenome | biome: ENVO:00000447; material: seawater | collected 2014-06-20T12:00:00+00 | depth 0.5 m | reverse complement strand
CATACGAGATCCATAGGAGTGACTGGAGTTCAGACGTGTGCTCTCCGATCTTCCTGGGCAAACTCAGACTGTAGCACAGGCACCACCACAGCAGGTTGAGTCACAATCAACACCATACATTGATACGAATTATCCTAGTAATGATAGATTTGCTTCTAATCTACTACTTGGAGCATTCGCATGAACTATCTAAAGTTATCTTCAGTAGCACAGCAAACTGGTAGAAGTGCAGTTGATCTACAAAAGTTCTTTGCACAAAGCCAGAAAGAACTTGTTGTTCAGCAAAAAGAAGAACTAAAGCAAGAAGAAAAACTTATTGCTACTAGAAAAGATGTATTCAGATCTCTTCTAGATCAGGTAGAAGAAGCAAAGAACGCACAATCAAAGAACAGTCCTTTAGGAACACTTTTAGGTGCTCTTGGATTAGGTGGTCTTGCTTCAGGTCTAAAAAGTATCAAAGCACCAAAACCAAGTGTTCCTAAACTTCCAACGGGTGTAAAAATCCCCAAACCAAATCTTGGTGGTATCAAATCACCAAGGGTTCCTAAAGTTGGTCTTGGTCGTGCTATCCCTGGTCTCAATATTGCCTTGACTGGTGTTGATTTTATTCAGCGACAGCAGGAAGGACAGACCAATCTACAGGCAGGAGCAGGCGCTGTAGGCGGTCTAGCAGGTGCTCTAGCGGGTGGTAAAGCGGGTGCAGCACTTGGTGCTGGTATTGGTGCTCTATTCGGCGGTGTAGGCGCTGCTCCAGGTGCCCTGATCGGTGGTCTGCTTGGTAGTGTTGCTGGTGGTTTTGCTGGTAGTGGTCTTGCAGATACTTTGACTGGTGCTAATTCCACTGATGAAAGAGTAGCACAATTGCGAAGAGAAAAACTTAACCTTGGACCATCAAAGTTTTCGTCAGCGTTGGATCAATTTGATGTTGCTATCAACAATCTGACTAAGTTAGCTGCTTCACTTGGTGTAACTGAAACTAAACTAAAGAAATTGGACGGTAGTCGTGCTCTCACAGGTTCAGGAGAACAGCCTAGGGATGAACGTTCCCTTGAGGAAATTATTAATGAACCATATACTGCCGATCAGATTGAAGGTGCTGTTATACCAGATCCAGAAATCTTCAGCAAACCAAGTACACCAATGCCGGATGCATCTAGACCGGGTGCATTATCTGATCCATCTAATCCAGATAGTCCAAGAATTGGTGAGCAGGTTGGTGCTGCTCCGATGCCTCAGACGGGCAGCACTTTACTAGCAGTGTCCGAGACCTTTACTAAAGAAACTGAAATGTCTGCCGGACAGGACAGTGTATTGATGATCAATAATCAACCAAATACTGTGGTGGCGATGTCTCCACAGATGCAACAACCTATGGGTGGAGGCGGATCTACTCCACCATCATCCTACGATAATGCAACTAAATACGCACAGATGATCAGTAGTTTGACGAGATAATATGTCCCTGTTTTCGTCTGGACATAAGATTATAGATTTTGCTGTGGTTCCACCTAATGGAGGCACACCTGTTGATATGCGTCTACAGACTGGTTTGATTTCATACTATGAAGACGTAACTGATTCATCTTTGCATATCACTGTAGACATTCAGGATACTGCAGGATTTCTAGCACTTGTTCCAATTCGTAGTGGATCGGAAGTAATACTAAGAATTGAGCATCCAAGTGGTGAAATAGATTTCCTAAACGAACCGCTGTATATTTCTAATATTGTTGGAAATAATTCATCATCCAAGCGTGAATTTTACACGCTAGAATTAGTAACAAAAGGATCAATATCAAACCATACACATAGAATATATAAAAAGTATAAAGGAAAGATTAGTGATTCTGTTAGAAAAATTTTGACGGAAGATCTGGATATTTCCACAGATAGAATCAAAGAAGTGGAGGACACATCCAATGAATATTCTTTCATGGGCAATTACAAGAGACCCTTGTTTAGTTGCACCTGGTTGTGTCCCAAATCCATTCCACAAGTTAACAATCAAAAAAACACTGGTACGGCTGGTTACCTATTTTACGAAACGCTAGAAGGATATCATTTCAGAAGTATTGATAGTGTATTTCAAAGGTCAAATAGGGAAAATGTATTTGAATACTTTTTCAGTGAAAGTGCAGACGCACTAGATGTAAAAAATAATTTTAGGATATCCACACCACCAGTCTGGAATACAAACAACGATATTCTAGATAAATTAAGACGCGGAACTTATAAAGCACAAACACTATACATCAACGCTATCACTAAGGTACCTGAATTCAACGAATATAATCTAAAGGGTAGCATCAACAATCAGATGCAACTAGCAAATGATGATGAGGTTATTCCAACTGAGTTTGAAAAACTACCATCACGAATTATGCTATCCGTACAAGATCAAGGTACATTGTCGGAGAAAGGCGATCTAAAAACACCACAAGAGCAGAATTTATACCAGGCACAAGGTCATGCTAGGTACTCCACACTGTTTTCTCAAACGTTAAATATAACAGTACCTATGAATTTGAAGTTGAATTGTGGCGATATGATTTATTGCAGGTTTCCTAAACTTAACATGGAAGCCGCGGATTATGGAGACAATCCAAACTCCGGTTATTATATGATCAAATCATTAGCACATAAATTCTCTGCAGATGGCGACTTTACTGGACTACAATTAGTAAGAGATTCCTACACAGAGCTATCATGAAATCAATCGAACTACACATCGAAAAGAACGAAGACGCACTCTATGATCCTGGTATTTCCAGCCAGCGTCGTCGTTTCTTGGAGGCAGAATTGCATGACCTTCAAGACTATCAAGCAACACACCCTGAGGATCACCATGATCCCACATCGCTGGAACTATTTTGCGACAAAAATCCAGATGCTGTCGAGTGCAGAATTTACGAGAACTAAATGCTTGAACAACGCCTGTCTAAAATTGATTTTTTAGGTGAAGATGGACTACATTGGTTCATCGGACAGGTCACCGTAGATGCGAACTGGCGTGAATTTAGTGAAAAGTACGGATACCGTGCTAAAGTTAGAATCTTAGGTCATCATCCTGCTTCGGATGAAGTCAAAGATGAAGAATTGCCTTGGGCACATTTTCTAGTACCACCAAACCTTGGTGCAGGAAAAAACTTTGGTGGTTCTAGTTTTGCTTTGCAAGGTGGAGAAACCTGTATTGGTTTCTTCCTTGATGGTGAAGATGCCCAGCAACCAGTTGTTCTGGGTGCTCTATTCAGTTCCCAGTCAGAAGAAGCACTGATCAAATGGGACAAAGCATTAGCAGCACAGACAACAGGATTCAAACCTGTTGAATACAACAGGCAACTAGCATATTCTCCTGCAGTAAAACCAGCAGATGGTACAGCACCAAAAGGTAATGGTGTTCCTAAAGGTGGCGAAACTGCTGACGGAAAGCAAAGTCAGCAAGGTAAGAGTAATAACGAAGTAAAAGAAAAGGTTGTTGGTAAGGCAAAAGGATGTAAGTCTGGTAAAGGTGCTACTGCTACGATTGCGAGATCGCTACAGACGTTTATCACAGCAGTAGAAGGACTGAAAGCATACAAAGGTGCATTCATTGACCCTGCACTGAATACATTTACAAATATAGATGCACTAGTAAGTCAGACTGCATCATCTATTTCAGGTGCATTTACTCAACTGATTAGACTTGCTAGAAAGTTTTTGTTCCAGAAGATCTTTGATCTGGTCAAGAAGATTGTTAGTTTCCTAATTCCAGATAGTCTTCTCAAAGATATCGCAGTCAAGAAGGCAGTCGATCAGATTTTCTGCCTTATCGAGAATATTATCAAAGGACTACAAAAGTTTATCGAAGACTTCTTACTGCAGATGATTGGTAAGATCGTCAATGTACCATTGTGTGCTGCAGAGCAGTTTATTGGTGGTCTAATCAGTCAGATTACAGAGCAGATCAACAGTGCAATTGGTCCTGCTCTGGGTTCTATTCAGAAAGCAGTAGGTTCTGCTCTTGGTAGTTTTACACAATACATGGATCAAGCACTGAACTATGCACAAACAGCACTGAACTTCCTCAAGTGTGAAGGCAACTTCTGCGAACCAGAACCATACAACTGGGCAGTGAATTTTGGTCCTACACAAGAAGCAGCAATTAATTTTAGAAGAACTATTGATATTTCAGGTAGAATTGGTAATCTGAATAAAGACGTAAGAAATACCATTAATGGTTGGTTTGGTCCTACACCAGATGCTAACACGGTTCAAAGTCAGGTTGGTGGATGTAAACCATACAATAAGGAATGTGGTCCACCAAGAATTGAAATCTTTGGAGGCGGTGGTGCATCTGCTGCTGCAAGAGCAGTCGTTAATAGTATCGGTCAGGTAGTGGGCGTGAATATGACTGAACTTGGTTTTGGATATACTTCTGAACCATTTGTAAGTATCATTGATGATTGTGATAATGGATATGGCGCAACAGGTAGAGCAATCATTAGGAATGGTCAGGTTGTTAATATCATCATCGATCAAAGTGGTGGTGGATATATTCCAGAGTCACCACTTACACCAGATGATGAAGGTATTGATGTTGTTGGTCAGATCGAAGATGTAGAGATCGTCAATACTGGTATTGGTTATGAAGAAGGAGATATGATTACTAGTGACTGTGGTGTACTCAAACCACAACTCGATGAAGACGGTAGAGTTGTAGGTGCAGACATCATTTCTTCTGATGTTGGATGTAAAGTCATTCCAGACCTAGCAATAAATAGTCCGACTGGATTTGGTGCTATCATCAGACCAGTGATGAGATATATTCCAAGAAGTGAATTTAAGGGTGAAGTTCCTGCTGGTGGGGTCATCCGTGTTGTGAATTGTGTTAGCTCATGAACGAACCGAACTTAACATTTTCGCATCCAACAGCTGGTGCGTTAGATATTGGTGAAGAAAAACAGGATAACGTATTAAGAAAGCACCACGTTCAACTATCTGGTGGTAGCGGTGCAGCACTACACATCTACAAAGATGGTGGTTGGGGACTGTTTGCTGCACCAAACGATAAGGGGTCCACACTACTCCAGGAAGGTAAGGGTCCTATTGCTATTCAAGCAGAAGGTGATATTCTGATTGATGCTGGTGGTGATCTTACGCTGCGGGGTAAAAACATCACAATGGAGACTACCGACCAGGATGGTGATATTGTACTAAACGCAATTCATAACATCAGGTTGGACGCAGATAATAACGTCACCGTACTAGGAACTAATGTTACCACAAAGGCAACATCTACACTATTGAATGCTGCTGATGGTTGGGTCATCAATTCCGGTTCTACTAATTTCCTATTGGATCAGAAGACAAAACTAATTCCAGATGGTCTATCAGATCTGGTAAATACATTACTAGGAGAACTTGTACTATGAGTATTGCAGGCGAACTATCGGCAGGTAAGGTTTATATCGGACCAGAAGTTCCAACTAGACTGGATCAGTCCATGCTAACATTGAATGGTGAAAGTCCATTCTCAGGCACACTAGCATGTGTGGGACCGGCATTCTTTGGTGCTCCTACCAGTCCAGGATTTGCTAGAGCAGCAGTCAACATTGGTGCTCCAATGGCACCATTTGTTCCTAGTATTCCTACGCTGGGTCTAGATGTTACTGGTGGTACCCATCATAACGGGTATATGAATAACTTCGGTATCAGTAACTTCTTTGGGATGGGCAACACCCTAGGTGTGCTAAACAAGATCGGAACCAACAATGCTATTGGCTTATCCAACAGGGTGGGGTATAATATAGGTGTTGGAGGCGAGCAGAATGCACAGCCATCGCAAACAGATGCTGCTGCAAATAAAACTTCTGCTGCTCCGCTATACACACATTATGGAAATATGACTGTGACTGGAGCATTTTCTGCAGGAGCAAAGGCATTTGAGATTGAGCATCCACTCAATCCTGGTAAAAAATTGATGCACGGTGCCTTGGAAGGACCGGAGCACGCTGTCTATGTGCGTGGTAAAGTTACGACTGACGGTATTATTGAACTACCACTATATTGGACTAAACTTGTTGATCCTGCATCGATCACAGTTCAACTGACTGCCTGCCGTTTTGGTCAGGACTTGTTTGTTGATCGTATCGAATGGGGTCAGAAGGTCGTCGTCAGGAACGCAACTGGTGGAGCCATTGAAGCCTACTACTTTGTCCAGGGCACACGGGTCGATGTTCCTGCCCTTGACGTGGAACCTGAATGATGGTAGAATGAGGTCTGCAGGAATCCCCCAATGCATCTAGACATCCTTGACGAATACGTCGAAAAAATCAAAATTGACGTTGTAGCACGCAAGTTCTACATGTATGGATCAGATGGATCTGAGATCGAGATTCCATGCGATGCGGACCAATTTATGAATATGCTAGTCGTAGCAAGAGACTGGACAGATCAAGCAAATGTCGAAGTCGAATACGCCGGGTATTAGATGCCCAATGTGTGGTAAGATCTGTGCTAATCGAATAGAATTCGGATCCCACTTGCGAAGGTGTAAAAGAGCAAACGATAAGTTTGTCTTCAATCGAAGACAAAAGGAGCGTAAAAAGAAGAACCGAGGTAAATAATTTTTAACCCTTAATGCACCATATCCTTATGGACGACATTTCCATGGAAAATTGGCAGAAAGTAAAAGATGCAATGGAGGCATCAGGCAACACAAACAACTTCTACTACAAAAGAGCTTGTGCTATCCTTGGTGGACAGAAAGACCCTATCAACGCAATACTGAGACCCGCAGAAGTTGATTACACACCATACGAAGAATCAAAAGATTACGACGGCGAGGAACGAGCTTGACGAATAAGTTATTCTAAGAACCATTGCTGGTTATCAGGATCTTCAAGTGCTACGATCAAATTTTGTTTCTTGGTGATCTCAGCATTTAATTGAGTTATACTTACATCATACCCATACTTTTGTAATTGATATCTTGATCTTTCTTCTTTCAAGATATTGATTTCTGTGATTACCTCATTTCGCTGTGTGCGGAGTGGGGTAATTTGTGCTTGCAAATTACTGATAGATGTAGCATATCCGGCACAGTCTACTCCATCATCTGATGCAAAGTTTGCATATGTACCAATAGATACTGTACTAATACCATTATAAGTTCCAACGCCTAGGTTATTTGCTGTGAGAACTTGCTGGGATTGGGAGAATGGATTTGGTGAAGTAAACGACCAGATGTGTAGATTGACCTGATCACCAATAACTGATGTTACAGTTGTTCCAAGACCCACACAGCCAAATACGTTAGCAGATTGTCCTAAACCAACAATCTGTTCTTGCAGACCTCTGATCTGGTCGTTCAGTGATAAAATTCTGGTATCTAGACCTTTTGTAGAAGGGTCAAATCTATTGATCTGATCGTTGACGCCTTCAATAATTGCTGTCGGTTCTTCATCTTCTTCAGTTTTAATTACAAGACCTTTAATAACTTGATCTAACTGCTCTAACTGTGTTTGATCTTGTTTAATTGCACGCTTATAAGATTCAATCAAATACTCCGTTTCTGGACCGGCAGGCATGGTATAAATAACTTGAAGAACGGTGTCAGTATTTATAGGCAATGCCATTAAGCAGACTAGAGAATTTCCTTAAGAACGTTCAGGGTAATGTAATTTACGTTAACCCCGAAGAACTTGATGCAACAGACGATATTTCCAATACTGGCAATTCAAGAACTCGCCCTTTTAAGACGATTCAGCGTGCTCTGATTGAGTCTGCTAGATTTTCCTATCAGTTGGGTAAAGATAACGATAGATTTGATAAGACAACTATTTTAGTTTCTCCTGGCGTTCATTACATCGATAACCGCCCAGGTTTTTCTATTGATACTGGTGGTAATATTGAGGATGTAAATGGTAGTGCGGCATCGATCAATCAACTGACTACCGAATCAAATTTTGATATTCAGGATCCAAACAACGTTCTTTATACTTTCAACTCCACTGAAGGTGGTGTAATTCTACCTCGTGGTACATCGATTGTTGGTCAGGATCTTCGTAAGACTAAGATTAGACCAAAGTTTGTACCAGATCCATCAAACGATAATATTTCTCGTTCTGCACTATTCCGTGTAACTGGTTCCTGCTGGTTCTTTGGATTCAGTTTCTTCGACGCAGATCCTAACGATAGAATTTACAGAGACTACACAACTTCTGTATTCACCCCCAACTATTCACACCACAAACTAACCTGCTTTGAGTATGCAGATGGTGTGAATATCATTTCGGGTAAGGGTAACACCGATCTCGATATGTACTATCATAAGCTTACGCTTGCTTATGGTACAAGTTCTGGTAGAGCACTACCTAACTATCCTGCTAATGATGACTTTGAAGCAGTAGTAGATGAGTACCGTATTGTTGGTGCTATCTCCCAGGTCGGTGCAATTCAAATTGAAGACATCTATTCTGGTGCTACCCCAACAGATACAACAGCAACATCTATTGTTACAGTAGTCACAGAGACTAACCATGGTTTCTCTGTAGGAACTCCTATTCTAATTGCAGGTGTTGATAACGATGAGTATGATGGTAGCTATGTTGTATCTCAGGTACAAAGCGACACTGTATTCACATATTCTCTAGCAAATACTCCAACATCTACAGCAACACCAAACCTTGCTGGTAAGAACCCAACAGTAGAAGTTGAGTCTGATAGTGTATCCTCTTCTTCTCCATATATTTTCAACTGCTCCATCAGATCGGTATTTGGTCTGAATGCTATGCACGCCGATGGTAGCAAAGCAACCGGATTCAAGTCCATGGTTGTGGCTCAGCTGACCGGTATTGCCCTAAACAAAGACGACAACGCAT
>OCRD01000024.1_pt1 | contig 8924 bp, 20 predicted proteins | sample 1494241 | NCBI WGS metagenome assembly OCRD01 (sample SAMEA3275567, study PRJEB22092) | marine metagenome | biome: ENVO:00000447; material: seawater | collected 2014-06-20T12:00:00+00 | depth 0.5 m | reverse complement strand
GATAAATGTCCTCTTTGCTGTAAATCCATGCTGCACATTGTGCATCTTCACCCTGATCTGCAATCATTCGATTGACTTTATCTTGGAGTTGTTTGAGAGTGTAGTTCATCAGTCGAGAGGAGAAATTTCGTAAGATGTAAAGTTAGGGTATTGATTTTCTACCCATTTTGATAACTTATTGTTCTGCGATTTGATTCCCTTTTGTGTTTTTGGTTTGGTTGGCATCACTTTAATGAATGCCAAATATCCTTCATCAGTTGTCACTTCAATCTGATAAGTTGCTGTTGTTGTTTGCATCAGAGAGATTCAATGATGGAACGACGTGCCTGCATTGCTACAAACTCATTTGAAAATGTTGCGATCTTAGTGTGATCATCTTTCCAGTAAAGTGCCCACTTATGTGAACCCCAAACTGCTTTGACCTTGATCGGATTGTCGATGCCAAGTGGATAAGGTTGCATGGGTTGCGTTCCTTTGACTCTTATAGAATACACGAAAACGAGGGCAGATCAACCGATAGTGGACACCTTACCGACTGGCACACCATCCCTCAAATAACACTTTCTCCATATAATATGCTTGATCTTCTCTTACATTATCAGCAACAATTCCTTGCTCATTTTGAACAACATGAACCAATTCATGCAGCAATGTGGTGATATAGTCCTTTTCATTCAGATTATTGTGAATCTGAACAAATTGCTCATCACCATTAACCTCAGTGAATCCAAAAGCATTATCATCACTTAGATCAGTGTGATAAACCTCAACGTCACTATCAATCTCATATTTGGTTGTAAAGAATTCAAACACACTTTGAGTGAGGTGAGTGTGCTTAGATTTGCCAGAAGTGAATAACATCAGAAAGAGATTGCAAAGTTACCGAGATTGTCCAGAGATACTGTCTCTTTACCTGATAACATGCTGCGATCCCAATTTACATCCCAAGAAGATTTACCCTCTTCAATCACAGCAAACCCGAAACATCCAGGAACAGGCATCATATAAAGACCGTGCTTTTCTGCCTGTCTAGCAGATGCAAACCCGCGGGCATTGATTGCCCAATCCTTGCCAAAATAAACGCAGATGAAGTCTTGCATGGGTTCCGTTCCTTTGACTCTTATAGAATACAGGAAAACAGGTCCAGATCAACCGATAGTGGACAGTTTGTCAAAGTGTCCACTACTTCACTTATTCCATAAATGTTCTGTTTTCATTGCTATCCAACCTAGTCCACAAATTGCTGCGATAGGAACAACAATCCACCAGTATTCCATCACTAACCATATAACAAATAGAATTGCACCAATTATTAACCAACCTCCCATATCTCCAGCACTTGATGCTGATGAACCCCATCCATTTACTTCTTGTAGATTTACAACTTCATTTTCATCTACACAATAAATGTCACAGATTTTCGTTCTTGCAGTTACCCAAGTTGGTGCCTGAACTTCTACGTCATAGTGTCCGACACCACTTTCCCAAACTTCTGCTTTCCAAGTTGCCATCAATCAATCCTCCCAATGTTCATAAGACCATTTGTTATTTGTAACAGAATAATAGACATCTTTAATTCCACATTCTCTCAAGTATGCTTCACATACTGGACACGGGCGGGCAATTCTAAGTTCATCATGATTGTGTCCTCCCAAACGTGCAACAATGATCTTATCTCCGTCCTCCTTTGCTTTCACTAATGCAGACAATTCTGCATGAAGATAGATCTTACAAGGTCGTCCTACTTTCTTTGCCCAATGTGCTTGAGTTGGATGAGTTTTCTTCTCATTGTTAGTAGCACAGACGATAACTCGATTCTTTTTGAGTAACACAGCACCAACCTTCTTTTTGGATGGTGATGATGCTGCGATCTCAGTTGCAAGTTTGAAAAGATTTTCCATCAGCAGTCTTCCGACGAGGTTTCTTCTTCAGAGTTCCAAAAATCTTCCCAATCGGCATCATCTACATCTCTAACTGCATTCAATTTGTCGAGTAGATCTGCACACTTTTTCTCATATCTTGCAAAGTATTCATGACTACCACGGACCTCTGCAATAATATCATCAAACAGTTCTTCTGTTGATGTTTCTTCATCTGAAATGTAATCAAAGATGACATCATTTAGACGTTCACGACGTTGTTGAGAATAAGTCATTGAATTGTAATTCATTGGTGTTTGAATAGTAGGATAACACATTGTAATTTAGTTAGAAAACTTCAAATAGTTTGGTTGAAGAGATTGCAAGTAAAAATGCAAGCATAATGACAACATCCCATGATTTAGTTCTGATGAAGAATGGAATGGAGATTGCATCAGCAATAAAGTGCATTACAACCCCCATTGTAACATTAACATGAAGAACAACAAAATAGGCAAGGATAACCAGGATTGACCCGATTATCCTGCCCACAGTATCAACAGGCAAGGGCACCTTCGGGAATAGTTTCTTGCTTTCCATAGTTGTCATCCCAACTGCGAGTATTATAGCAGATCCAACTGCCATTACGGAAAATGTACCCATACTCTTCACCATCTTCGATGAATTGTTTCAGGTTCTTATCAATGCGAGGAGGACAATCCTCTCCTCTGCCGCTATAGTATTGTGGACCATATTCTTCTGCTTCTTTATTCTCAGTTACATATGGAGCAAGTTGCTTACCAGTCCAACGATCTTTTGTCCAAATAGATGAACAATCACCACCATCAATCAGATCAGAAACTTTATCTTTTGTGGTGTAATGTGTGTTCAGGATGCGACCAGTCCACTCAGGATAACCATCCCAATGTTGATAGATGCTGAGAATAGATTTGTCAGCAAGTTCAATACCAATGCGAGAACGAGTGCCCATGATGAAGAAGAATTAGGTGGAAATGTGAGAGTGAAGATCACTCAAAAGATGGAATCTTTGCTTTTGCTTCTGCTGCATACTTTTCAGCATAAACACCAGCAATCCACTCACTTTCGAGTTGTGTTGGTTGATCACCATAACCAATTTGTGGACCGTTATCAGTCTTCCGACCGACCCACATACGTTGACGTGTCTTGAGGCAGGATGCTTGAGAGAGGATCATTGTGTGTCCCTTTGACTTCTATAGTATAGAGCACTGAGAGACCTCTACAAGGGTCTCTGTGCCACTTGTTTCACCGTCCAGGTGTCTGCCACCGTTTGGGCATGTTAAAGTTGTTCATGGAGAAAATCTCACGATCTACAAGTTTAACAACCTGACCAGATTCATCGGCAATAGTGAACCCTTCCTGCTTGATTTGCAGAGCACCAATGAAAGATTTAGGACAGTTTGTGATCTTGAGACTATCCATCAGATCCTCTTTCATCTCAATCACAGTGAGATAAAGACCCGCAAGTTTGGGACAATCAAAGATCACTGTCAGCAATTCATAGGTAAGTTCTTTACCCTCACGGATGAAAGCATTGATGATTTTCTTACAACAATCTGCTGTACGTTTGTCCAGAAAATTGACATCAGTGGTGTCAATTTGTGGTGTTTCAGGACTTCTCATCCAATCAACACAAGGTTGCACCCACTTGACTTTCTGATTATCATCAAAATGCTCTTTAAGTGGAGATGCTACAGCATCACGAAGATCATTCTCTGCAAAGTATTCTGTATGAGGTGCAACAATGAACTTTTGAGTTACAACTTCTGGAAACTCATAAGTGATAGTATTCTGAGTGAAGATAGTTCCTGCACCCCAACCCAAGAAATCACCTTGGAAGATTCTATCAGTGCGTGGGAGGAAGTTGTAAGCAAGATGCAGAATCTCTGCCATTTCATCATCATAGAAGAAGTCAATCTCCTCATGAGAGTGAGCAATACGGATCTTTTTCTTGTTGAAAACTGCTTTATTGCCAACAAAGAATGTACCAGTGGCAGGATCTTTGCCCCAAACAATAGCAATACCATCCATCTTCACACTAGCATGTGTGAAATTGTAAAGAAGATCGATGGCAGAAAGATCACCAGTCAGAATGGTGTCTTCGGGATGCTCTTGATGTTTGTTTTGCATGTTTTCTTGTAACTGAAGTCAGTATAGGGCAGACTGGGGCAGAATGGAGGGCAGAGTGGGCACCTTGCCAACTGTCACATCTTAATCATTGCTTCGATAATAGTTGATGTTAAATGTGTTCCCCAATGAAGAAACCAAACAAATGATGAAACGAACAATAGTTTTTCTTTAGAAGTCATTTACTCATATTTGTAAAGAACAACATGAGAACCTTGACAATGAAATGTTTGGTTATCAAATCCGATTGATGATGCCAGATAACTTACAGGAATTTCACTTTGAATTTTCCATCCTCTACGCATATATGCTTCAACGGTGTTAATAGTAGCATCGAAATCACAGTGAAGGTATCCATAAGTATCTACGGTTCTTACTTTTAGAGTCTTAAATTTTATTTGACTTGCTTTACTACATGCAGGAAGAAATACCAGTGCAGCAGCAACAAAAGGAAGTAGTTTTTTCATTGATCAGAACTCCAAATAAGATTCGATTGCTTTGTTGATAGCCTTAGACAAAGATGTGGGTGGTTCAATGACATCAAAGTCACCCAGATCACACTCGTAATAGTCACCGAGTTTGAGTTCAATCATAGCACCATCAGCACCATCCTGATATAAAGATCTTGCCTTCTCATCTTCAACAATCACCACACGACGTGCAGTAAGATCAATCACCATCATGTAATCGAAAGTTTTCAGTTGCTTAAAATCTTCGACAGTCTTCTTCTCACTCAGGAAAGACTTGACCTTAAACTTTTTAGTGGCATGAATGTCCTTACGTTTGTAGAACAAATTCTTACCCATCTTCAGTTCTACTTTAGTATCACCAAAGACAAAATCATACCCAGTTTGATCCACACGTTCAAGATCTGAGAACTTTGCGATTGCTTTCTCTACAGCAGTTGCACGGGCAAAGTTATCAGCATTGGAGGTGAATCCTTTGTCATTGTAGAGTGAATCTACAACACCGAAGATCTTACCCCAGTCAGTTTTTGTTTCCAGAGAATCAATCAGGTGCATTGTTTTGTTGAGAAAAAGTTTTTTCGATGATAGACTGCATGTCACTCAGAGACTTTAATTCTTTGAGATGCCATGAAGTAAGGTCTGAAATGGCAAAGTTCATACAGTGTTGAAGAACCTCTGCCCCATCATCATACTCACATAGTTCAGAGAATGTGTCTGCAAACCATGTTTCGTAATCTTTCTTAACTTTTTCAGGAGTTTTCATCTTTAGCAAGTTCCTCTACCATTTCAATGTTAGCATATGTTTCAGAATATGCTGCGTCCCACAATTCTCTGAGAATATCATCATATTCTTTGTAATCTGATCCATCCACAATACTATTCACCTGTTGTTTGCGAACAGCATCATAAACTAGTTTCCATTGGTGGTGATTAAGATTCATGGACAATCGGGATGAGGTTTGGGTAGTGTTGAGCAAATATGTTCATGTCTTTCATTCACATATTTGGGTTGTTCAGTTTCAACATTTACTGTGTGAATAGTTACCCCAGTCAATATAACAACCAGGGCACCATATGTTACAACTTCAGTACGAGTCATTATTATTTCATGTAGAGATAACCACCTGCCCAATCTGCACGGGCAAAACATTCCTCACGGGAGTTGATCTCTAGTAAGTTAAATCGTTCGTGTTTTGCAGGTGCTTTGAATGATGCTGCTTTATACACAGAACCAGTCTTCTTATCAACAAAGGCATGAACACTACGGGATTGACCATTAGTTTCCATCATAATCTTGTGATACTTTCTACCACTTTCGATGTAGAACTTGTAGGGATCAGAATTAGGATGACTGGTCTTGAAATCGAGTTCAAGTGCATCACACAGCATCAAGCAATACTTACGGACGTTAAGTTCAATGGTATTCCGTGCATCTTGCGTTGCAACGTAGTCAGAAAAGGTTTGAGTGGTCATGCCGTTGTTCCTTTGACTCTTATAGAATACAGGAAAACGAGACGGAATCAACCGATAGTGGACACTTCAAGAACTGGCACATGTAACAAATATCGTTACAGCATATCTGTCATGATCTTCTACATCTAACACAGCATGTTCTATCCATCCAGGGAAAATAACAGTTTGATTATGTTTAGTTTCTAATGTTAAATCATGATAGGGAAAATACAAATCACCACCACTTCCTTCTTCTTTATACAATGTAGTTGAAATTAACACATGCACCCAAGTATCTGAGTGTGGATTATATCCTTGTCCAGGTGAATACTTCCTGAGTTTAGTGTAGTCTGCTGTTGATTTTGTCCATGTTACCCAATAATCACTAGACTTTTCTAGATCATCATATAACTCAGTATTATTGAAGAAAAGTGGTTTAACTATAGACAAAATGTCAGAACAATCACGATCTGCATAAGTATCATCCAATGATATTCCTTTGGAGTTTGTAATAAAATCACCATTAGAATCTGCCGCAGCATAGAATCCCGCAGGTTCTTTAAGTTTTGGTTCTAAAAAATCAATTTCTCTCCAAATTAACTCAAGTTCACCTGAATTAAATGTATCCTCTACAATAACATGAGGAAATGGTTCATTAAAAATCTGGTAATTCATCTTCCTGCTCCTTCATCAATTCTTGCATAGTATCCATAAACTCATCTGCGGATGATAGTTGATCCAAAGCATGAATCATTTCACCCAATGCTTTAATAACAAAGGGTTTTTCATTTCTTGCAGCAAATGCTAGTGCTTCACGAAGATGTGTTGAAGCAGAGTCTAATTCATCCTTAACTTGATCTGATAGTGCCATTAGTTTTTTCTTCCAGTAAAGATTTTTTTGTCATCATCCCAATTAAAAACATCAACAAGTGCGACATCTTCATTTGATTCATATAAACCCCATCCTGTTGCAATATACTTATCACAGGAATAAACAGGGTTCCCGCGATGAGTATGAGTAAAAAATGCGGGCCAAATTAACATCGTTCCTGCTTTTGGTTGCACTCTAAGACCTTGCCAAAGGAACTCAGTTTCACCTTCACCTTCAGGAATGTCATTCAAATATAACATCCAAGCAATACATCTGTCAACAACACCTAAATCATTGATCTCACAATGCCAGTCATGAAATCCACCTCTCGGTGGAGTTTTCTGTAGTTTTACTTCTTCAAAACCTGTGCTGATGTAATTAACAACCCAAAATTTTTCAACATATCTCTCCCAACAATGATCAACAACTTGTAAAATAAGAGATGCAGCAGGATTATCTGAACTTAGATACCATTGATAATCGTGACGAGTAAGATGACCTCTCTCAGTTTCATGCGAACCATATCCTGACTTTATCTTACAATCAGAATTGTCAGGATGTTTGTAGTTATCATCAAAATATTGAATAATACGATCACAAGTTTCTTTATCTAGGGAATTTGGATAAACACCAATAAAATCATTATGTTTCATACAATCCAGGTAATGATAGAATATCTAGTTCCTTCAGTTACAGGCATAATCTCATGTGGATACATGAAATTAGATGGGAAAACTAATACATCACCAGCATTAAGTTTGTATACCAATTCACGATTGAATAGTGCAACTTCACCACCTTCATAACCATCATTCATTGACATAATGACAGTCAATGCTCTAGGTTGTTCCTTGAAAGAATCACTGTGCTGAATATAAAAGTCACCAACTTCATACTTCAACAGTTCATATCCACTGTCTTCTTGAATCTCCAAATCAAATTCTGGATGTTGCTCTTGATAATCTTCAATAATATCTTTGACAACATTAAAAAGATAATTATCAAGTTCTTTTCTCTCTTCTGTATTTTCTTCTTCAATAATTCCATGATCGGAAATAGGAATCATCTCACAACGTCTTGCATCTGGATCATGACCACTTCCAGTTAGTGTTGGTTCCCAATAATTTGATGGTGCATATTCTTCTAGAAGTTTATCACAAAACTCAGGATCAATAAACTCTTCACCATGCCAGATAAAATCTTCCAGTTTCTTTGCACTCAATTTATTGGCACTGGTATTTACAATCTCTGGAGTATCTTTCTTCTTCAAGAACTTTTCATACTTTGAATTAGCAACTACAACATTATCAAAATCAACAAACCCTTCATCATTGTTGTCAACTTCTACAATGTCAATGCTGCCTTTTTGCTGTTCTCTATATTTTTTAGGTAGAATTGCTCTTGGATTAGAATGTTCTAGTCTATTTCTCATGTCATCATACTCCTCTAATAAACTTTCATGGTCTTCAATTACATCACGTTCTTGATCAAAAAATGCAGCACCATACATTCCTCTGCTTCTTACATAGTGTAAAAAGAACTGCGTATAGTGTTCACCAGTAAATCTGTCTCTCCAATGTGGAGCAATACATCCTAAGTATAGCATAGCATCACCAGGATTCAAAGAGACACACCTTTTCTCACCTTCTGGTGTTTCAATCCAGATTGCCCAAGGTACATCACCACCCAAATGTAGAGTCATAGAAACTTCACATGCTGGACGATCTGTATGTTTTGTAAGAATACTTCCCTTACGATAGATTCTAGAATAAGTATATGTTGGCAAAACAGTTTCACCAATAATTTCACTCACATGAGATGTCTTGTTAGTGAGAAGTTCTAGTGCTGGAAGATAATTCCAAACAGATGCAGAGTTTGGTACTTGTTCATCACCATTAAACTTAAACTTTGCATCCGTTACAAAAAACTCATTCTCTAATCTTTTAGCATGATCAGCATCAATAAAACCAGGAACAACCATATAGTTGTTCTTCATCAATTCATCTTTCATACCATATTAGTTATTATTTTTATCTAGAACATCTTTAAGAGCAGAGAACCATTTAACTGCTTTTTCTACAGGCAGTTCATTTTCCTTTCTTTCTTCTG
>OCRD01000021.1_pt1 | contig 9126 bp, 11 predicted proteins | sample 1494241 | NCBI WGS metagenome assembly OCRD01 (sample SAMEA3275567, study PRJEB22092) | marine metagenome | biome: ENVO:00000447; material: seawater | collected 2014-06-20T12:00:00+00 | depth 0.5 m | reverse complement strand
CTGATGTAAGGGTTGTGTACAATTTCTCAGGATCAATTTCATCCATGAGAGTTAGAATGTCGTCGATAGAATAATTTTGACCTTTCTCAATTTCTTCTCTATCAACACTCTCTTTGGCAAGATTACCCAACTCAGAAGCAAAAGTATTTGCCTGAGATGCTTTAAGTTTTTCTCTCTGATTTTCTCTATATTCTTTTTCTGCTTTATCAAATTCTTTTTCTAGAGCATCATCAAGTTCATCATAATACTGTTCATTATCTAACTTAGCAAGAACATCTTCATGAGATCTCATAATAACATCAAGTTCTTGATCAACTTGTTGTTCAAATCGTTTTTTATCTTCCTCAAACTCCTTGCGAACTTTTTCTCTTTCACGTCGGATCTCTTCAAGTTCCCATTCAGCATTTTCCCATTGAACATGAAGACCTTGTTTTTGCATTTCAAGTTCTGCCTTTGCAATTTCAAGTTCCTCTTCTTCAAGAATCCTAACTTTCTCTAGAAGTTCTTCTCTTTGTGCTCTTTCTTTATCCTCTAGAAGAATACTTTTTTCACTATCTTCAATTTCACGTTCTACCTTTTCACGTTCCATTTGAAGCAGTTCTTGATACTGCTTTCTCTCTTCAATAAATTCTTCTTTTTCTTTTTCAAAATCAACATAAAGAGAATCATACTTAGCAGCAAGTTCCATAGACTTTTTAGCAAAGAACTCATCTGCTTTTTGTGTTTCTAAAGAAACACGTTCTTCCTCTCTTGCAACTTGCTCACGTCTAAGTTCCATCAAAGAAGTTTGCTCATCAAATACCTTTGCTTGCTCAAGTTTAGACATGCCATTATATAATTCTTCTCTCTCATCTCTAAGTTCTTTATTCTGTCTCTGAAGATCTTCAATAATGACAAGTTGTGCTTCTTTCTCTAGTTTGTCTAGATTAAGTTCTTCAATTTGTTTAGCAAGATTTTCTTCCTCTGCAATTGCAGAAGCAAGTTCTTTTTGCTCATAGAGTGTAAGGAATGAATTAAAATAGTCTAAGTATGGTTGAACAATAGTGTCAAATTCATCATCACCAAAAACTTTATTTGGTGCTGGTGCTTCACCAGGAACATCCTCATATTCTAATTCACCTCTACCATCTTTCCACTGAATTGCATGGATAGTTTCATCATCAAAATCCCAAGGTGCATCATCCTCAAGATCGACAGTTTTACCATCTACAATAATTTTTTTATCTTCTGGGATAATAGAAACTCTCATTTTTGCTCCTCTTCAGATTCTGGTAGTAAGTTTTCTTCTGTATTATCTATGCCTTCGATTTGTTCAATGTATTCAGAAACATTGACACCTTGTGCTTCACACATATCAAGATACATGTTACCAACAGCATCTAACATTTGCTGATTACTTTCATTTGCCTTCACCATTTCATTACGGAATGATTCAACAGCAGAACTGGTAGATCTTTGTTGTTGACTATTTTCAATCATCAACATTGGCATCCATTGAATTGCACAAGACCAATGATCTACTTGATTGCCAGTGTTAGGATCTTGTCCAGCAATATGTGTGTACCATGCACACTTATGCTCAACACAATCTTTTTTAATAAGTGGACACCACTTGCCAGATGCTTTAGTCATAAGATGAAATTCAGTGTATTATTTATTATAGCACGATCAATCCAAACTGCAAAGAATCACATCAATGTATTGTACTCTCAATGGTGATAATCCTGCTGTCCATGATATTGGAGATCCAGTAAATGGATGATTATGTGCTTGACCACCACCAGTTGATGATGTTGCTGGTGCTTGAGTATTATTATTTCTAATAGTACCACCAGGAGTTAAGATTCTTTGAGATACTCTCACACTTGTAGTCTGTGGGTATCTTTGTGGTGTACGATATGCTCTTGGTTGTCTGTAAGATGCAGGGTTTCTTTGTGGAACTGTTACTCTGAATGGAATATTCACTCGGAAAGCATTTCTCTGTCTGAATGAATACCTTACTCTAAATGTTCTCGGTTGTCTTACCCTAAACTGTCTTCTCTGTCTACCAGATCTAGGTTGTCTAAAGTTTCTTGGTTGACGGAAACTTCTTCTCTGTCTAGCAGATCTAGGTTGTCTAACCTGTCTTCTTTGTCTCCAACCTGAGTTTCTTGGTTGTCTTCTATCTGCTCTTCTTGGTTCTCTATCGTTTCTCCTACGTCTTCCACCTCTTCTTCTAGGGAATCTATCATTATTTCTAACAGATGCACGGAAAGAGAAAGGAATTGGTCTTCTACTTCTTCCAACATCAGCACGGAAATTGAATGGTCCTCTAGATCTTAATGGAACACGGAAAGGAACAGGAACTCTGAAGTTAAATGGATTTCTAGATCTTACGTCATATCTTACTCTAAAGTTTCTTGGTTGTCTCTGTCTAAGTGGAACTCTTTGTCTATTTTCTTGTCTATAGTTACGAGGTTGTCTTACATTAACTGGTTGTCTAAAGTTAATAATAACCCTATTGTTCACCGTGGTTCTTGTTATTGCTCGAATATTATATCCACGTGGTTGTCTGTTATCTGTTCTGAATGGTGATGAACCTGCGGATGATCTATATGAATTTGGATTACTTCCCGTATTATGTGTATGTGCTGGAATTTCTGCTGTTGTTAAAGTATGTGGTCCAACAGTTCCTGAAAGAGTTGCAGATACAGGACCAGTTGCACCAGAATCATTAAAAATTGTAGTAAAACTTGAAGAACCACTAGACCCTCCACCTGTTCCATCTACAACTCTAAGTGCTTTATTATTATGTGTTGTAGATTTAGTCCACCCAGTTGGTGCTGATGCCTGATAAAACACCATTGTGGAGGATTGAGGAACGATCCCATAGAAACTATCTAATTGAGTTCCATTTCCAAATCTAAGTCCGTCTGCTCTTAAAATTGACATACATTACACCTCAAGAAAAATTGCAGATGATAACATCAATATATTGAACTCTTAGATCAATAGTTCCACTATATGGTGATGATCCACCAGAAAATGGGTGAGTATGAGAACCTCCACCACCAGTTGGTGATGTTGCTGGCGCATTAGCATTTACAGCACGTCCACCAATACCAGGAGATCCAGGACTTACATTAACTTGAGAACCTGCATTATGTGTGTGTCCAGGAATTTGTTGAATGGTCAATGTTGTCCCATTTACAGTACCAGCAGCAGTTACACTTCCACTAATTGGTCGGGCAGTGGTGGGAAAAATTGTAGAGAATGGTTGTCCACCAGGACCAGCAGTTCCACCAGAACCAAATCCTCCACCAGTTCCAGATACAACTCTAAGTGCTTTATTATTATGTGTGGTTACTTGTGACCATCCAGTTGGTGCTGATGCCTGATAAAATACTGCTTTACTATTTTGCGGAATAATACCGTATTTGGAGTTTAGAATAGTATTATCAGAACCAAATTGTATACCACTCGTTTGTAAAATAGACATATTATACCAATTACTAACAACAGATAACGTGTATTATTTATCCAATATTAAATGCAATGGATATTCTCTCCTGTTCACTAAAGTGAGGAGTTACATAATGACCAACTGTAGAAGGCATTAGATAAAGTCTTCCAACTTCTGGTTTGATAACCCATTCACAATGTCCTTCAATATCAGCAAATGCTTCATTATGATTTGAAGGATCAGATCTCAATAGTGTAAGAAGTCCTTCTTTATCATCCATATTTTCAGGAATCATAGGATAATAGATTCCAATTACACAACAACCAGGATGTGTATGATATACATTATACCCCATTCCTTTGTTAATGTTAATCCACCAACCAATTTCATTGTCATCTACTGATCTACCAGAATGACAATCCTCCAGCATATCATTTGTGAGATCAATAACATTCCTAGCAAGATTTTGAATTGCTGGAATCATTCCTCTTCTGATTGTTGATAATTCAAATACTTGACTTTGCCAACCATCACCAAAATTAGATTTTCTGACACCATTTGGATACTTCTCTCTGAGACTAAAACATTCATCGACAATTTCTTGATTGTTAAATTCTAATTTATAGTCATAGAATGGTGTTACGAATAAATCTACTCGATCTCTTGAAGCAACATTATATGAAACAAAATCATCATCATTTGGACTTATCTCGGGTCTAAATCTATGTTCAGTCATTATCTTGGTGCTCTAGGATTTCTAAAGAAAAATACTTGATTGATTCTAAATTCTGCATCACTAAAATGATCTGCAAAATAATGTTTACCAGTTAGATCCATACTGTGATAATAATATGATCCTTCAAACATTACAAATCGATTAAACTTTGAACGAAATCTGACTACAATTTCCCATAGATTTTTAGGTGTCCATGGAATTGCATGTTCATCCCTTACACCATCATTCTCATCCAAAGGTAATAGTTCTGGATCATCAGTAATCAATGGTTTATATAAGTTTGTTCCTATCTCATCTTTCTTTGAGAGATAACAAATACCATTATATCCTCCGTCATGATGAGGCCACCAATAATGACTATCGTATGGGTTTTGTTTAACTTTAGAAAATCTTGTGAAGTTAGTTACAATCTCATCATCCAATGGATCTTGATTACAAATCCCAGAAACCTTATCATATAATGAGCATATGCCAGGATGCTTCATCATATGTCTACGATCTTCAAAATACTTGGTGTTAAGTGTTCCTATATCAGTTTCCCACTCTGGACCATATTTCCAAAGAGGTGGTTCAATCGAAAGCAAGTAATTATATACATCATCAGGTCGTTTGTAAAAGTCATCCATCCAGTAAAGATTGGATACTTTATCACCATCAACAAACTCGATGATATTCATATTTGAGAAATCATTAGTCTCAAACAATGTTGGATCTTTACTCAAGTCTATCATAAGAATATCTCCTTTATTTTTGTATCATCCAAACAAAAACCAAACACCCATAGTATTCTTGGTATGTCACCTTCTGTCGGTGTAACTTCATGGTGAATTTCAGACACCTGATAAACTAGAAGATCTGTAGGATTGAGATCATTATATTCTACACCACCAATGATAGTATGTCCACCCCTAGATGCCTGCTGTGTGATGACATTGAAGTGAACAGTTTTAGTATTTGGATAGTATGTGGGATCAATATGATTTTCTATTCTTCCACCAGCATACCCAATACCATTAACAATGCCATGACTATAAGATGGTGGATTTTTATATCTTCCCAAATGAAAGTAATCTACAATTCTTTGCTTGACTGAAAATGCAGATTTGGGATAATTTATATCAGGAGCAACAGATTCATTTGGAAACCGAGTTGTGAATCTTGTTCCAGGATTATCAGGATCCATGTTAGCATCCTCAAAAATCTTTCGATGACAATTATCGAGAGTCCATTGATTTAATTGCTTTACATCATGATCAAATAAGAAATTGCGAAGAACAAATGACTTAGACATCGTTGTTTACATATTCGGAATCAAACTGACTTTCTTCCTCAAATGTAAATGATTCATACTCTGCATTGATATTAAATGATAAGATAATTCTATCAACATCACTTACATTTGGTGCAGTATAATGTAGAACATATGATGGGAAGAAAATAAGTGATCCCTCTCTAATTCCTGGTGGGATCACATTACAGACTTCAACATCTGCTAAATTTGGATTAAGGAAAATTGTTGGTGTGTGATGCTTCTCATCGAATTGAACAAAACATACAGCACTAAATCCTTGAGATCCATGATTGTGGACCTGATGAAACTTACTTTTTGATGCTTTTTCAAACCATGAGGTACAAACATCAACACTACACTCAAATGTATCAGCAAGAATTTCTAGTTCTTCCTGAAAAATATCCATGATGTCTTCATCATAGGTTTCTCCAGTGTCATGGTTATGATGATAGTCTGTTTCAACATCTAGACTCAATTCACTACCAGTTGCAACTTTGAATCTAGATTGATCTTGCTTTCTCTTTTCATACATGAAAAGAAGTTCTTTCTTTTTTTCTTCCCAATTCACCACTTTAAGATGCAGAAGTGGCACAGAAAACATAGGAATTAAATACTCTACGTTTCCTTCAGGTGGATCAGAATAAAGATGGAAGTGTGACATACCGATTACTTTTTGATTTTTTTATGATACCTATTTTGCAATTTTAACACTTCTTTGAGTGCTGTGTCAAATTTGCGATAGGTTTTTCCAGTAGTTTTTCCTTGGACAATTAGAGTATATTTAACTGTCTTTCCTGCCATCGGAATCACAACAAAGTTTCCATCATCTGAGCAGTATTGATTACGAAAATCAGGTTCTAGCAGTGATGAGTTGTTATATGTATACTTCATAGATAACGATCCATATATTCTTCCAATGTGAAGTGTTCATCCGTTGATGTTTCTTCAATCAATTGTTCAATCGTAAGTTCTTCCATGTCCTTACGGAATTGTTCGGGAGTAGGATCATTTTCAGGGTCAAAGTCATCGTGACATAACCATTCCCACTCTGCCACTAGTGCATCAACTAATTGTTCTTTAGTGTAGTTCATCGTTTGATTGTAGAAACAGCAGCACCACCTTGCTCAAACACAATGTCAACAACATTCTGAATCTTCTGAGCAGTTTGAATACCCACTTTGTTGTAGGTAGGAACACAAACCAGACCGAAAGACTTGGTATACTGATCAAGTTTACCAGGAATGATGCTGCCATTGCGGAGACCTTCAGCATCATCTTTGTGCAGGCGGATCACACGTCCGATGGTCTGACTGATACCAATGTAGTCCATGGACCGCATGAAGATTACAGCATTGAGACCAGAAACGTTGATACCTTCTGAGAGGATGCTGTGATGAAGCACAACAAACTTCTTCTCATTGTCTTTGCCCCATGCACTCAAAGTCTCAAAAAACACCTCACGATTGACCTTACGACCATCAATCACAGCACCAGTCTTGGCAGTGATATACATGTAAGAATATCCGCGGATCTCTAGTTGGAAAGTAAAGTCAGACTGACCAATCAGGTTGACAATGTTCTTCGTAGACTTGGAACAGATCAGTGCTTTGTCAGCACCAGTCTCGTCAATAGTTTTGATCAGGTGAGCAGAATCACGAGCGGGAACATCAGCAAACAGATCAGCATTGTCCAGTTCGTTGACAACAACCTTAGGAGGAATGATGAAACCATTGTTGATAAGTTCAGGTGCAGGAACCTGACAGATCACATCACCATAGACCTCACGATCATTCATGCCAGGTTTCATCACCGTAGCAGAGTGTTTCGGAGTTGCAGTAAAGAAATAGCAACGATCAGCAACATTGCTGAAGTGCTCAGTAGAAGGAAAGAAGTTACGGGTAACAGAGTTATGTGATTCATCAAAGTAAATAGTGTTGACTTCAATATCTGCCTGCTGAACTTTGTGCAGAGAGTGATAAGTGGTGAAGATAATGCAAGAATCACCAGCAGTCCGAGCAACATTAGCAAACATGTGAATTTGGTCTGCTTTGGTGCTGCTGAAGTGATGAGTTTCACCACTATGAACGTGCATCACATGGACATTCTTGGTGTCAATCAGTTCCAGAAACTCACTGCAAAGTTGCTCAGCAAGAAGAATACGAGGAGCAACAACAACAGTAGTGGTGCCACTGTTGATTACATCATGAGTTGTAATAGTATCTTGAATCATACAGATGGTTTTTCCACCACCAGTCGGCACGATTACTTGCCCAAGATCGTGCTTCAGCATAGCATCACATGCACGTTGCTGGTGAGGACGAAGAGAGATGGTCAAGTGGTTTCCGTGCCGATGAATATAATATAAAGCACCCTGACCCGAAAGTCAAGGTGCCTGTGACAGTTCTCAAACTGGTCCTATCAGATCATTTTGATCGTCTCTTGTTGTTTGAAATATAATTTTACATATGACTTAAGCATGTTTCGTAGACCCTCAATATCCTCAATCTTATCAATATCTCTTGAAAGTCTTTCATATTCAAAAGATTTTGATGGTGTTTGTAATGAAATCTCAGATGGGTTCATGAAAATACTCCTTTAGTAGTGTCTTAGCATTATATAGTAAGTCTCAGAGCTGTCAAGAGCCTTCCTTTTGATCCCTGACAGAGATATTCTACACATAATTAAGGATCTTGTCAATAGAACCCAGCATCCATCTCAACATTTACAATATTCAGAACTTCTTTGACTTCTTCACCAGTGTCAACTGTTGCTGCTTCAAAGATTGTAGTAAGTCCAAGTGTATTGTTTATGTTAATATAGAGATTTTGTAACTCCATCTCTGATGGAAGTCCTTGAGGTAGAACATAACGATCTCTTCCAACTTCTCCAGTGCCAGGATCGGGATCTACATCAGTGCGGATTGCAACTCTTCCAGCAGATTGATCGTAGAATATACCAGCATACTTATGAGTTGAGAGACCAACATCATAACGTGCCATCAAAATACCAGCATCACCAGTATTTCCTACTGCTACATTAGGTGGAATGAGTGTACCTTCATTGAGTGGATCTTCAATGAGACCAAGTGTGAGAAGGTTATCTCTGATATTGACATCCTGAACATTCAGTCTTGCTTCAAGACCATTAAAGAATGCACTATTGGCAGTTAAGTCACTTGTAATTCCAACATCACCAGTTCCACCTTCCATTGCAATGCAGATAGTTCCATCACCAGCACGCATTGTGCCTGTACCTACCTGCAAATCACCTGAAACAGTCGTTTTTATATCACTATCCATTGTGATATTATCTTGACCATTACTTGCACGAATGATGTTACCATTGACTTGAATTGGTCCAGCAAATATGGTATTATTATTTGCAACCATAGTGATATTCGTATCACCAGTACCTGCTAGAATGTTATTACCTTCAACTCTAATATTACCAGTAAAACTTGTTAATTCTTGATCATCAAACATCAAGATATTAACTGTACTATCAGATGCTAGAATTTCATTTCCACGAACTTCTAGATCACCATAAAGAATAGTTTTAGTATCACCAACCATCTCAATATTAGTGATACCAAATCCAGTTTGAATATCATTACCACCAACGATTAGATCTCCAATAATAGATGTAAATGTTCCACCA
>OCRD01000020.1_pt1 | contig 9242 bp, 19 predicted proteins | sample 1494241 | NCBI WGS metagenome assembly OCRD01 (sample SAMEA3275567, study PRJEB22092) | marine metagenome | biome: ENVO:00000447; material: seawater | collected 2014-06-20T12:00:00+00 | depth 0.5 m | reverse complement strand
TCTGCCTCAAGTCTCCTGCCTTTGATCTATTCTTTGGTCTAGCACAGTCAGGGTTATCCATGTCCACTGAATTGGATGTTGAGGAAGGATCTAGCAAGCGGGAGGTTAGTGCATCTTTCCGCAAAATGTTCAAGGGCAAAAAGTCAAACAAGTTTGTCCTATCTACCTTTGTTGAGCAGATCGCATAGGACGGTCTGCGAACCGTCCACAAAACCCCCACAGCAGGGTCAACTGCTGCTATATTAACCACAGTTAAATCAATCACATGCCTCGCACGATTAACTTTCAACATCACTTCGACAGTCTTATTGATAACTTCGGCACGACGATTGATACACCTCAACTGCAAGCATATTGCAGTCATCACGGTGTAGGTTATCAGACCATTACTAAGTATCTCCAACAGTACAAAGTTGGACGTGGTAAGTGGAACCTTACTGTTGAGGAAGCAAAGCAACAACTAGAGCGTAGTGTAGATAACACTGCTGCGTTGTCCAAAACTGTTACAATAGCACAGAATCTAGTCCCAGCAAAAGATGATACCTTCGTCAGCTTTGGTAACTTTAGCAGTCTTAAAAAGGTTATCCAATCGCGTCAATTCTATCCGGTCTTCATTACTGGATTGTCCGGTAATGGTAAGACTTTCGCAGTGGAGCAAGCGTGTGCTCAACTCAATCGCGAATTGATCCGTGTGAATATCACTATTGAGACGGATGAAGATGATCTTATTGGTGGTTTTCGTCTGGTAAATGGTGAAACAGTTTGGCACAATGGTCCTGTGATTGAAGCACTGGAGCGTGGTGCAGTTCTGCTTCTCGATGAGATTGATCTTGCGTCTAATAAGGTACTCTGTTTGCAGTCTATCTTGGAGGGCAAAGGTATCTTTTTGAAGAAGATCGGTGAGTATATCAAACCCACCGCAGGTTTCACCGTGATTGCTACTGCTAACACCAAGGGTAAGGGTAGTGATGATGGTCGATTTATCGGCACCAATGTACTCAACGAGGCATTTCTTGAGCGCTTCCCCATCACCTTTGAGCAACAGTATCCTACTGTTTCTGTTGAGAACCGTATCCTTGAGCGTGCATGTGAAGAGTTGAATGTTCCCCTGGTTGGTGAGCACAAGGACTTTATTGTTCATCTCTGCAACTGGGCAGATATTGTCCGCAAAACATTCAACGATGGCGGCATTGATGAAGTTATCTCCACCCGCCGCTTGGTTCACATCATCCGAGCATATTCTATCTTTGGTGATAAGATGAAGGCAGTGGAGTTGTGCCTCAATCGTTTCGACGATGAGACTAAACAATCGTTCTTGGAATTGTATAGCAAACTCGATGAAACTGTTAATCTGAATGAAGAGCAGTCAGAGGACGCTAACATGCAACAACCTCCTTTCTAAAACACCCTTCTAAATAAATTCACATCTGCACACTTTCCATGTCTTTGTTTCTAGAATCAACAGATCATTGCCTTATGGATGAAGTTCAACTCTTCGATAAATCATTCAATGTCGAAGAGTTTGAAGAGGATGAAGATCGTCGTTCTGATGCTTATCAGGACCTAGCAAATCGTCATTACGCTTGACGAATCACCCTAGGTAGGGTACAATGTTGTTCCACTGAGTTGCCTGCCATGCTTACTGAAAGAGACCTCATTTCACACGATGATTATGAGAACTTCGCCAAGTATCTTGGCGTTGATTATGATGATTTCTGTGATCTATTGATCCCAGAAAGTGATGTTGATGATAACGATCTTGTCGGCATTAGTAATCACCATGGTGGACAGTTCGACAAACTGGCACACACCCCCTTGCGAACCTGATCCAGATCGGTTATATTAGGTTCATCGGTGGAGGGAACACCACTCACCACCACGGTCAAGACGGTTCACAAACCGTCACACCAAACTTGACCAAAGCACCAGTTCATGCTATACTGAACTCGTCCTGAATACGACGCTAAACTGTTCATTGATCAAACTAACACTTTCTTATTATCATGACTGCACTCAACATCGCTGGTTCTTCCGCTATCCAATCCGTGTCCTTCGGTGATAACAACGCTGTCGGCGTTAAGTTCACTTCTAACGACACTGAGTATGGTTTCGTGGCTAAGGATCAAACCCTTGTTCGTAGTGGTCTGGAGTCTGCAATCGCTGCCGGTCGTAGTGTCGGCAAACTGATTGCTCAGTATCGCGCTGAGGGTCAACTCACCGCCGTCTGATAGACAACTACAACTGAATAGATTGATCATTCGCTGAATATCGCAAGCAATCCCGTTCTAGTTAATCTAGGGCGGGATTGTTAGTTTAAGTGGACAGTTGAGTAAAGTGTCCACTAAACCTCCACAGCAGGGCAAAATGCTGTATCATTACAAAGTAATCAATCAGGGGTGTCGATCACCCCATCAAATTATGTTCAAAACAGACGGTTCAGTTCATCACGGCGGCATCCAAAACGAGTTGGATACTATTGATTTCCTTAATAGCATCGGACGCTATCAACAACTCGTTGAACATCGTGGTGGAACTGGTCAAAAAGCAGATGCAGTCTGCGAGAAAAACATCAGCATCAAGCGTAAGAAAGGCATCAAGAATGGATCTTTCGACTGGTGCAACACTTCAATTTACAACGATACTTTTGGTGATCACTTCACCAAGTTTCTGGAAGATGTGAAGCAGCATCGTCAACTTCCCGTAGAACTTCGGGAGGTTGCTGTTACTTTCCTTCGTAACGATCTTAACAACTTGTGCGAGACTGCACTGGAATCGTTGTCTGCTGATCGTCTAATCGCACTGCTGAAGGATATTTTCAGCAAGCAAGAAGGATACGACATTGTTATCAACGACACTGAATCTAGGGAGGTTTTCATCTTTGCTGCTGAGCAACATCCTGTGCTCGCTGCTATCGAGCAGGGTTACATTCCTGAGTTGGTGTCTGCCCGTGGTGCTAAGTCTTCCCGTAAGATTGTGTTCCGCAAGGGCAACGAGACTATCAACACCGGTCTGCGTCTTCGCGTGACCAGTAACAACGGAATCAACGCTTTTCTGGGTCTGAGTAAAGCAAACAAAAACAGTCAAATTGTGGTAAAATTACAGCAGGATGCTGTTGGTCAACTCGTCAAAGATGCAAACGCTGATGTCTACAACTACTGATTCATGACTGTTACTATTCTGCAACAATCTGCTGAGCAGATGCACACCATCAGTCAGGATTTTGACCTGATTTATATGGATCCTCCCTTTGGATTACAGCGTGATTTTAACATGCTGGAGCAGAATGGTGAGGAAAAAGGTTTCAGTGACCGATGGGAATCGTTCGATGATTATATTCAGTGGTATGCACAGATTATCAATGCTGGATATAAGAAACTGAAGAAGGATGGGTGGTTATATTTGCACAACAATTTCATCGGCAACGCATTAGTCTTGTCGCATGTTGATGATAACATTAGAAATGACTTCTATACTAACATCAGTTGGAAAAGATCAGGTCCAAAGAATAACATCAAGAACGGGTGGGGTAACATTGTAGATTCTATCCTGGTTATCAAGAAAGGCAACCCATTCTTTCAGGTTGAGTACACTGACCTTGATCCCAAATATGAGAAAAACTCCTTCAAGAATAAGGATGCAAAGGGTTACTATGCTCTAGCAAAAACCACAGGTGAGAAGTCACGACCATGCCGAAGATTCGACTTCAAAGGATATAATCCTGAGTATGGTTGGCGGATCAGTGAGGATCTATTGCATGAACTTGCTGATGCTAATATGTTACATTACGGCAAGAATACGATCTACAAGAAGATTTACCTTGAGGACAATAAAGGTGTGCCTGTCCAGAACTTGTGGGATGACGTATATTTTATTAGCAGAAGTGAGAGCAACAAAAGAAAGTATCCCACACAAAAACCACTGAAATTGTTGGAAAGAATTATCAAGTCATCTTGCCCTCCTGGTGGTTATGTTTTTGACCCATTCTGTGGATCGGGAACAACAGCAATCGCAGCACAAGTGTTGGGTAGAAATTGTTACACAAGTGACGTTAATCCTACCGCGATTGAGTTAGTAAAAGATGCCTGTGGTGTGACGCTGTTCTAAGTGTCTACTGATACCCCACAGGGCACTGAAATGCCCTATACTAAGTTCATCAAAGGGATTCAACCATGCCCCACGTCGATCGCAACTCAGTCCGAATCATCAACGGCACTGCACTCAAAGTAATCACCGCTGATGGTATGGATCGCACTCAAATTAACACCCATTTGCACTATCTCAACGTAGAGATGGATAAACTTCGGGCAAAACAAGCGGTTTTGATTGCTCGTCGTGATGCTATAGATCATGAGTGTGAAATGTTAGAACGTGCTGACGCTGCTGAAGATCTTTTCGCTGAAATGTTCGTGAGTGTGAAATGTCCTTAATTAAAAAAGTTTATCTCGAACAATTGGCTGCCCGTGAACAACTTATGGAGGACATTGATGCAATCATTGATGGATTCTTTAATGATACTTACGAGGCACAATATCCTGAGGAACGTGATGATCTGATTCGCATCTTATGTGATGCTGTTTGTAAGAATTGGACAATTAAGACAGTTTAAGAACTGTCCACAAAACCCCCACAGCAGGGCAAAATGCTGTATATTATAAAGGTGATCAACGGAGCACAATGATTTCAGTCGAAACCGAGTTTCACATTGTTAGCGTTGAAAAGCGCGAATGGAAAGAAATTCAAAAGTTTTGTGATGCTGAAGGTATCACTCCAGACTACTACTTCTGGGAGTTTGCAATGCTTGAAGATGAAGAGTAACTAACACTTTTACTGCACACCTTTCTTTTCACCATCATGACCACTCACATTATTGAAATTCAACCAAAGTCTGGTTATGTTTGGCGTGAAGAAATTCAACATCAAGATGTATATGTAGCACTGCAAATTGCAAAGCAGCGTTATCCTGATGCAAACTACATTTCATGCGTTGGAACAAAAGAACAATCCCAAACATGGACACCACCCAGAAAAGAATATAAAGAAGAATATACTGCACCGGTTAACAGTGGTTCTTCTGCCCCATCATCAGTTTCTAGTGGTGGATTGTTGTTAGTTGGTGGTGCCTTTGCACTATACTTTGCAGCACTATATGCTCCTTTCTTGTGTGCTGGTGGTTCTGCAATCCTTGCCTTTAAGTTCACCAAACCTAAGCATGAGAGTAAGTTACTCAAAACTAAGTTGCGTTGGCGTCTGCTCGCTGCTATTGTTGCAGCAGGAATTGGTGCCTTTGGTGGTGATCAAATTCAGCGACAGTTGGAGGTAGGACCTTATCAAAATACCATCTCACAACTAACACAAAAGTGAGTACCACTACTGAGACTGTCCACTAAATCACCACAGGGCACTCCGGTGCCCTATAATTAGATCAACAAAGCAACGGAGACCATGACTGCAGCAATCGAGACAAACTATTCTCAGATGTGCTACGATCTTGCCGATGAACTCAACAATGAGTGGAAAGTAAACTCGATCGAATCTGGTCGTTCTGTTTACACTCAACTTGAAATGGAAGTTGGTCGCAAATATATCAAAATTTGGTCTTATCTTAAGGATGGTAATTTCGGTGATGCAAGAATAAAGGGACGTTCTTGCTGGATGTTCGTTGACAAGAACTCGGGCGAATGTTACAAACCTGCTAGTTATAAATCCCCTGCTAAAGGTGTCCGCTATTTGATTACTCAACTGGCAGATAATCCTCACATTTGTGATGCTTACGGTTCCTTTCTTTACCTTCGCTGATTGATCATGAACTTCAAGAAATTCTTTGCTACTGTTGTTGCTTCCGCTGCAGTATTTGCCCCAGTTGGTGTACTCGCACAAGATGCAGAAGAGCGTGCTCATCAACAACTTTGGGAGGCAGTCCAGCGGGTTGGTGTTCATGCCGTCACCAATTCTCCCAACTTTTGTGATGGTAAGCACCATGGATTTTATGCTCCTGCAGAACGTCTTTTAGTGGTTTGTCAAGATAACGCTAAATCTTATGACGGCAGAATGGTGCCTTGGAGTGATAACGATTTCGACACATTGCGCCACGAAGCGCATCACATTGTCCAAGATTGTTCGTTGGGTGGATTAGGCGATCAGCGAGAAACTGCCTTTATTGGTAAAGACAAAGAACTGCTGCAGTTTATTCAACATAGTGGACTCACAAAAGATCAACTTAACTGGATCGTGGATAGTTACAAGAAACGCGGTGCAAATGATCATGTGATTAAACTTGAGTTGGAAGCATTTGCGGTTGCAGCATCAGTCAAAGCGGACACAATTGCTGAGGCTCTGATTGCTACTTGTGGGGTCCGATAATACCTTACAACAGACAGTAAGGTACAATCTACCTGTGACGGTCATCAAAGCGTCCTAGAAGCGTCCACAGGCACCGCAGGGGTGCTATACTAAGTTCATCAAACAAAGGGAGAACCCCATGCAACTGACCAGCAAAGACGGTAACATGGTTGTTGATTTCTATCCCGTCAAATTTGCAACGGGTGAAGTTCACAATCGTCTGGTTCTGAAAGTTGTTACTTTCTCCAATGATGTTCAGTCTCAGCGTTACATCAACAAGAAAGATGTGCAAGGTGAGATTGATTCCCGCGTTGCCGGTTATGGTTACAAGATCACCCGAGTTGAGAACCCTGCTCAACTGTTTAATTCTGCACTTTGCCCCGCTTGCTGATGCAATTCCTAGTCGATCACATTGAATTTGATTTTGATGAAGAACTCACCCGCGATGAAAAGATTGATGTTCTAGATGATAACATTGGTCTGTGGGACGCTGATGATGAAGACGATCTAATTGAGGAAATTACAACATCATCCGGTTGGTGCATTAAATCTATCAACTACCACCATTTGCTCAAATGACTAACAACATCACACAGGCACAAAGACAACAGTTCTGGGAAGACCCAGACATCACAAACCAACCCAACGAAAGCATCATGGACCTGGACGGATTGCGAGACAATTATGCTCATTACATTGTTGACGGTATGGATCTGGATTCGGTTGTAGAACTTGCTTTTGAGTATATCCGTGGAAATTTGCAGGAGTATACTGAGAAGGAACTAATTGCCGAGATTGTAGACAATTATGATCAGGAAACGCTGGAAGGACTGACGGAACACTAACCCACACTCACTAACATCATGAACCGCGAAGATTTCAATTTCCAGTTACAAGAACTCCGCACACAGTTGAAAGACAAAAGGAATGAAATGAATGCGATCAGTGATAAGATTGAAAGACTAAAGGTAGAATGGAGGATTTCAAGGATAATGCGAGAATTGCAAGGATAGTGCAACCAGTACAATAACCGTCCACCATTCTCCCCATTGCCCCCCAGACATCCTATACTAAGATCAACAAACAAACGGAGACCACCACCATGCGTAAGATCGAAGTTCAGATGAACAAAGCAATCGAAGACAAAAAAGATTGGAGCAAGGATAACACTTCGGTGTCCTATAATGAAGAACTCGATTGCAGCATTGTTCGTTTGTATGGTAACAAGATTGCAGAGATCTACGAGGGCAAAATTGTACTCTTCGACGGTGGGTTTCAATCAGTAACCACCAAAAGTCGCCTGAACGCGATTATCACCAGCAACGGAGGATTTGGGTCGGAAGGTGTATTCCAAAAGGACTGGGATTGGTTTGTTCGTATCTACGATTATGCGACCAAAACTTTCAACGTGGTAGACTTCCAAAATGGTTTAGTTCTTGCCTGATTATTATCACCATGGATCGACTCGAAATGTTATCTCAACGGGAACAACTAATGGAGGACATTGGTTGCATCATCGAATCATTCAGATTTGAAACTTATGATGATCTGTATGAATTAGAAAAAAACCTATGTGATGCAGTCTGCAAAAACTTTCCTGTAAACTAACAACAACACCAACACAATGAACGACAACGAACTTGACTATTCACAGGATTTCGATTACAATGGAGACTGGACAGATCCAGATGATATTGTAACAATCCTAGACGGCAATATCCAAGAAAACTTCGACAACGAAACCAACCAACTTTTGGAGCAATTCTGATGAACAACTACAACTCCGTTCCTGACTCCCTAAAGGGATACATCGAGGATTTCATTACAGATAGTTCCTCCAATGGTAGAACCAATGCAGTGAAAGATCTGATAGCAGTTATCAAGGAAGCAGTCGAAGATACGGGTCATTATTATCAAGTTTGCAAGCACACTTGTGACCTGTATAGTGATGATCTAAAAGGGCAAGATCTCAACCCAGTGAACAACCTAGTCCGCCTACGTTATGAAGAGATCACCAAAGGACTTGCTCCAGATGAGTGTTAATTTACCACTCTAAATAACAGGTTGATTGGGTACGCGCAAATAATTATAATTATTAAAATAAATGTTAATTAGTATTGTAATTGACTGTTAATCTTATTCCGTAATCTGTTGAATTATTGATCTTAATTCGTATCAGAGTAAGCAACATTTAAGTCGTTCTAAATGCCCGCAGTCGTTGTTACCTTAGCGAGCGACCTATCATAACACAATTCACCCGAAAAGTCAAGTCCTCCGAGACACTTTACAAACCGCCCAGTTCGTGCTATAATTGTACCGACTTCGGGTTATAATTAGGGCGACTTCGGGAATGACTTTGCCCGACCAAAAGACAGTCGATCTCACACACACTTTGAACCCACACATTATGAACTCTGAACTTCTCATTGGTGCTCTGCGTAAGGGACAGTCAGGCAGTGAAATCCTCAGCATTCTTGATGCTTTGGTGGGAACAGTTTCTGATGATCAGTCTCGTCCTCAGAGTAATGCTAACTGGTCGTTGGATGATGTAAGCGACTTCTGATAAGTTATACACGAAGTAACACGAAGTGCCTCCACAGTTATTGTCGATTTCGGCAGTGATTGTGGGGGGTTTTGTGTTACTTAGGGGGGGCGATGTAAAAACGCCTAACTACCCTAACCTACAGAGGTGACGATTCGCGATCTAAATACAACGAAAACGAAAAATTTTCCAGCAACATGAGAACAGTCGCCGAAATGAAGAAAGTGAAGGCGATGCGGATTGAGCTCGGCATGTTCCAGCGGGGTAACGCGGTGGCGCTTGGGACGCAACTTGGACAGACTCCGAAGAACTCAAGCTCATGGTAGAGGCCCTTGAAGCCGGTCTTCTCCTTGATCTCTTC
>OCRD01000019.1_pt1 | contig 9435 bp, 12 predicted proteins | sample 1494241 | NCBI WGS metagenome assembly OCRD01 (sample SAMEA3275567, study PRJEB22092) | marine metagenome | biome: ENVO:00000447; material: seawater | collected 2014-06-20T12:00:00+00 | depth 0.5 m | reverse complement strand
AACCACCGCTGGATGAGGCAATGATTCCAGACCCACTGAATCCATATTCAGTGTCTAAGATTGCAGGAGAAAGTCTTGCAAAAATGTATAAGGAGTTGTTCAAACTAGATACTGTCTGCCTACGATACTTTAATGTATATGGAGATAGACAGGCACTGAAGGGGCAGTACGCACCAGTCATTGGTCTATTCTTAGAGCAGTGGAAAGCAGGAAAACCATTAACAATTGTCGGTGATGGAGAACAGCGTCGAGATTTTACTCATGTTGATGATGTCGTTAGGGCTAATATTGCCTGCATGTATTCTCACTGTCCTCCTGTCCTTAATATTGGTACAGGCACAAACCATTCGATCAAGGAAATCGCAGCAATGATTTCAGATGATGTGGAGTTTATTCCTCCACGTCCTGCAGAATGTAGAGAAACACTTGCTAAAATCGACAGGGCAAAATACTTTTTAGACTGGGAACCAAAAAACCAAATTGAAGATTACATCAATGAATACAAAGTACAATATGAAAACGGGCGACGAACTGAAGAACCCGTTTCCGAGATGTGAATACATTCTCAACAACTTTTCTCAAGCATATCAAGATCTGTTTGCCCTAACCATGCTCCGTGGTAAGGAGAAGGGTAGGTATATTGAGATCGGGTCTAATCATCCACTAGAGTTCAACAATACTTTTCTCCTAGAGTCTGTCTTCGGGTGGAAGGGAATTTCTGTTGAGATTGTTCCAGATATGGTGCAGGCATTCACTGCAGCAAGGGAGCAACCTTGCTATGAAGGTGATGCTACTAAGTTTGATTGGACAGCAGCGTTCAAGGAGAACAAGTGGAAGGGTAAGCGTATCGACTATGCCTCAGTTGATTGCGAACCAGCGATGACTACATACGAAGCATTGCGTAATCTACCACATGCTGACTGGAGATTTTCTGTGATCTCTTATGAGCATGATGTGTATAAGGATGGACCACAGGCAATGAACCTGTCGCGTGAGTTCCTGAAAGGTCTGGGATATGAACTGGTTGCTACCAATATCTGCAATGGTGGTAACGCATATGAAGACTGGTGGATTGATCCTTCCGTAGTCCCAGCGTCTGTTTGGGGACCATTCATTTCTGATAATGCTGAAGCACGTTCGCTATTTGTGAAATGACTAGAGTATCACACTGGTATGGGAGATTAGGCAATAATATTCAACAGGTTGCTGTTGCTACAATGGCTGCAGAAATGTTGAAATCAACCTTCAACCTTGATATTGATCATGAAATTATCAAGAAACACCAGGCTACGTTTGGACAAGGCACTGAAGAACTATCCTCAAAATGGTTCTACTGGGAAGGTCCGCACAAAGAAGTGGGTATCGAACCTGCATACATCTACCAAAACATGCGTAGAATCTGTAGGAGCATTCTTCCACACCTTGACGTACCTACTCAAGAAGTACAAGATGTCGATACTATTTGTATCCACATTCGTAGCGGCGATATATTTGCACGAGATCGTGCTCCCAGTGCTGATTACGTTCCTAATCCTTTGTATTTTTATCTTCAATTGCTTGAAAGATTTGCTAAAGCAATCGTGGTTACAGAACCTGATGCTGATAATCCTATCGTGGCAATTTTGGAAAAACACCCGAAAGTAACTGTACAATCTAAGTCAGTTGCTGAAGACTTTGCTACACTACTATCAGCAAAGAACCTAGCAAGTTCTGGTGTGGGTACGTTTGCTATTGCTGCTGCACTGTGTAGTCAAAATATTGAGAACTTCTTCTGTACAGATCTACATATCACAGAGCATTTGAATTTCAATATGCTCATGAACACTGATGTTTCCCTAAATGTAATGGGACTTGATAACTATATCAAACCAGGTGAATGGAAAAATGATGAACAACAACGAAAGCTTCTTATTGACTACAACCCATTTGAAGCCTAGGATTGCTGATAGGATTGAAGAACTAGTTCTATCTGGTGGTTGGTTTTATATGCCTGACTGTGCTTACAAGGTAGGCGATCCTGCACTGGAAGGAAAAGAACTCAATCCATATTTTTCTCGTGGTCTTCTAAATGAGAATGGGGAAGTAAGTCAAGACTACCCACAGTTTCCGTGGCATAACTTTGATCGTGCTGCTGGATTTGAAGGACTTAGGAAGTATAGAGCACACGTCACATTTCATTGGCCACGACCAAACTTCGGTATCCCACATAACTCACATATCGATCAACCCATTCCACATTATGTTGCTCTGTATTATGTGAATGATACAGATGGGGATACTTTCTTCTACGATGATGATGGTAATGTTGATTGTCGTATTACACCAGAGAAAGGAAAACTAATTACCTTTGATGGTACTAAGAAGTACCATGCTAGTTCATCACCTTCAAGCAAAATCCGAATGACGTTGAATGTAAATTATGAAAATCTTTGATACCTTCACCTTCTATAATGAACTTGATCTACTTGAACTGAGGATGGAAATTCTTGGTGACGTGGTAGATTATTTTGTTATCAACGAGGCAAACATTACCTTCACTGGTAAAGAGAAACCACTGTACTACTTTGAGAACAAAGAACGTTTCAAGAAGTGGGAGCATAAGATTATTCACCATGTTACTCTTGACGATGGTGGATCTTTAGAAAAGTATTGGGATGGTGTTCCTTATCATAGGAGCATGTATGAAGACAATATCAAAGATCTTCCTCTACACTATCAGCGTGCTTGTTTCCATAAGGACAGTGCAATCTATGCTCTACTGGACACAGCAGAAGATGATGATATCATCCTCACCAGTGACGCTGATGAGATTGCAGATCCTAAAATCATCGAGCACGCTAAGCAATGGTTTGATCCTACTCGTCATTACGTGTTGGTTGGTCCTGTATTCTATTACTATCTCAACTTGCTGTGTGAGAAAGAATGGATGGGTACTAGAGCATGTACGATGAAGATGCTCAAGACTATGAGTATCGATAAACTCCGTCAGGCACACCAACAGTCATGGCGTGTTCCTTGCTCATCCTGGCACTGGTCTTTCTTCGGAGATGCCGATACAGTCCGCGCCAAGATGGATGCCTATGAGCACCAAGAGAACAATCTTCAGCAGTTCAGAGACACCATGGAGGACCGTATAGAGCAGGGTGTGGATCCCTTCGGTCGTGACTACCTATATAAACCAACGGTCGTTCCCATTGACGATACGTTCCCTGAGTACATCATTAACAACCAAGATAAGTTGGCGAAGTTTATCAAATGAATATTATTGAAGGTGTAGCAGTATCTAATCACTGCGACTATAGTTTTGGGGATCAAGCTGGGTGTATTGGACGTGTTCCTGGTTCTTTCATGAAGCAGGCAGATCCTTGTAATGAAGAATTTGCTGCTCTTGTGAAAGATAAGGAATGGATGACGTTGTTCATCGATAACATTCGTTTGTATAATCGACCAGTTTATACCTCAAATGAGGATGATAAAAGATGGGTTGATGGTTTGATGGAGACTAATGATCTCCTAAAAATGTGTGCGGAATATCCAAACACGAAGTTTATTATTTTTACAAATTTAGAAGACACACCTATTACAGAGGATATCCATGATCAAATTCCTGAGAACGTTGCAGCAATCTATGGTACAAATGCTGTCGGATTTGGTGGAAAGGTTCATCCCTTCCCGTACGGAGTACAACGCATCATTCATCCCAGTGACAATCGAATCGGAATCCTACAGACAGCGATACAGGCAGAAGTAAAACCAAAGAAACTTCTATACATCAATCACGCGGAACACACCAATCTTAGTGAGCGTGGTAATATTCGGGAAATTTTTTCTAAGAAAAATTTTGCTACGGTAGCTGAGCGTGTTCCGTATGATGTTTATTGTAGGGGAATTCAGGAACATAAGTTTATGATCTGCCCTCAAGGTAACGGGGTGGATTGCCATAGGAACTGGGAAGTGCTATACTTGAAAAGAGTTCCTATTATGAAGAGAAGTGATTATCTTTTGGAACTATACAAAGACTATCCAGTTCTTTGGGTAGACGATTATGTAAAGGTTACAAAAACTCTTCTAACAGATAACCAACATCTATTTGAGCAGGCACAAAATATTGATTTGAACTTGCTCGATCTATATTCTGTCTTCAATCGTGCTGTAAAGAATGCTAAAGATTCCTGAAGTTACGCTACTAATTCTGGCGGATATCACTATCCCAGAAGCAACGTATGCTATAAATTATTCGTGTAAGGATATTGAATGGGGAGCTGCAAAGTTCCTTGGGAGTAAGGGTAGACCAGAAGGTCTGCGTGAGGAAGTTACTTACGAAGAAACTTACCCTATCCAAAGCATCAATGATTTTAATTATTATTGCATTTATAACCTTGGGAATCATGTCGAGACTTCCCATGCACTCCTCATTCACCCTGATGGGTATGTTATTCGTCCTTGGTTGTGGGATAATTCTTGGCTTGCTTACGATTACATCGGAGCTCCATGGCGTGACGACCCAAATGCCTTTCTTGATCCCTGGGGACGGAATCAACGGGTTGGAAATGGTGGGTTCTCCCTACGCAGCAAACGACTACTTGATGTTCCCAAGAACGTAGAAGTACCCTGGGAAGTCAATGAAGGTGACTTTTACAAGCACATGAATGCTGGTCTATATAATGAGGACGGAAACATTTGTGTTCATAACAAACACATCTTTGAAGCACAAGGATGTAAATACGCACCCGTAGAGGTAGCATCAAAGTTCTCTAGGGAAGACTTTTTACCAGACAGTGAACAAGAAACTTTCGGTTTCCATTATCATTTTCAAGAGATCAGATGAAAGCAAACATTTACCCATTGTGGTGGAATCCATGGGGTGAAAAGGGATTAGACTTTGACGATGTAAACGTCAGTATTTCTATCGATAACTTGTCCTTTGATAAGGACGCTGACTATCGAATTCTTTTCTTAGCAGAACCATATGCTATCGCTCCTACGGTAAATCAGGGAGCACTTCAGAACTCACACAATTTCCATAGGATTTACACCTTCACCCAAAAGATCCTAGACACTTATCCCCAAGCAGAATTGTTTGAGTGGGGATCATCCTGGTTGGACTTCAAGGATCTAAAACTAAACAAGAAACCACATATTACATTTGTAACCAGTAGCAAGAGTCAGGCACCAGGTCATAGACTAAGACTGGACATTTACAATACCTTGGAAGATATGGATGAAGTCCAAGGTCTAGAAATCTATCAACATATCTCACCACCATTCCACGAACGTAGGAATGATTTCTTTGAGAACGCAATGTTCCACATTGTAGCAGAGAACTCGCAGCAAAGGAATTACTTTACTGAGAAAATTATTGATTGCTTTGCTAGTAAGACGTTGCCGATTTACTATGGATGCCCAAACATTGGTGATTGGTTCGATACTGATGGTATTCTTACCTTTGATGATATTGATGATCTTAAGAACATCCTAGACAGGATTGATGAAGATTACTATAATAGCAAACTAGATGCTATTGAAAGGAACTATGAAATTGCTAAGAAGTTCCATGGGGACAACGATGTTGTACCAAGACTAACTCGCAAAATTATTCAGGATGTGAAAGCAAATGCCACTAAACGGATCAAATCAAACTAATTACATTCAAAAAGATTATCCTTTTCTTCGGGTAAAACCTGAAGGAATGAAAGATTTGAGGAAGAATTATTCTCAAGTCTGGCAGGACATCTTTGCATTGTGTGTGAATGATGCAAAACACGGCGGAACTTTTATTGAAGTTGGTGGTGCTCAACCACATATTGGTAACAATACCTGGCTTCTTGAGGATGAGTATAAGTGGCGTGGACTTTCCGTTGAGTTGGATGGTGACCTTGCTGCTATGTGGAATGGTGAGCGTCCTAATACTCCAATGTATAAGGCAGATGCTATCACCTTTGACTATGTGAAAGCAGTTGATGAACTGGGTCTTCCTCGTCACCTAGATTATCTTTCATTTGATCTGGAACCACCTGAGGTTACACTACAAGCACTGAAGGCATTTCCTTTAGACAAACTATCGTTCAACTGTATCACCTATGAGCACGATGCATATCGTCAGTGGGGTGATATCTTTGCTCACCGTGATATCCTTGAAGAGGATTATGATCTAGTCGGTGAAAATCTTCGCAACGGTGGTTGTACCATGGAAGAATGGTTCATTCATAGAAGTGTGGATGAAGAAATCCGTGATGCACTGCGGGTTGGTAATTGTGAAGCATACGAACTGCTACTTGAACTATGAGAGTAAGTTTTTGTATTCCTTGCTATGAAGCAGCTGGTAAGGGTGATATGTATCTGCGTGAAATCTTCTATGCTTTAGAGCATCAGACTAATAAAGATTTTAACGTATGGATTTCTGATCATAGTCTTGATCAAAAAGTATTGGAAGTTTGTAGAGAATACTGTGAATCGTTTGAAATTAATTATATCCAAAACGAAGAAAACCGTGGGGAAATCAGTGCAAATACTAACCGCGCTTTACGGGATGCTGATGGAGAAATTCTGAAAGTATTGTTTCAGGATGATTTCATTCTAACAAAAACGCTTGTTGATGAGCTTGACAAGGCATTTGCCGGTGGTGTAGAATGGGCAGTAACTGGGTTTGCACATACCATTGACGATGGTAAAACACATTACAATCCAAAGATTCCACAATATAATGATAGACTTTTAGAAGGTGTGAACACATTAAGTTCCCCTTCTATTCTTGCTATGAAGCGTGGTAAGCATGAGTATTTTGATGAGAAATTGACTATGCTGATGGACTGTGATATGTTCTACAGACTTTATAAATATCACGGTGAACCCGCAGTTTTACCTGATTATCATATCTCTAACAGAGAGCACAGAAATCAAACCCAAAGATTGAACGAACATTTGTTACCAACTGAAATTGATTATTTGAAGGAGAAACATAAGTGATTGGATTTAATCATCTTGGTCGTCATGGACGACTAGGAAACCAGATGTTCCAGTATGCTGGACTACGTGGCATTGCTGCACATCGTGGATTTGATTTTGCTATTCCCCCTAGTGATTTCAATGATCCCTGGGTAGATCATCAGTTGTTTGAAGCATTCAAACTTAGTGGTCTAACAAACATTCAAATGGTTCCTGGACCTTACGTTCAGGAAGCACACTTTCACTTTGATCAAAATTTGCTTGATAACATGCCTGATGGACACAATGTCTATGGGTATCTTCAGACTACAAAGTATTTTGAACACATTGAAGATGAAATCCGTAAGGACTTCCAGTTCAAGTTGAACATTGAAGGTCCTTGTAAGGAGATGGTTGCTAGTGTAGAGGATCCTATCGCACTACATGTTCGTCGTGGTGACTACATCGAGAACTCGGACAATCATCCACCGTGTACAAAAGAATATTATGATGAAGCCCTATCAAAATTTGATTCTAATCGTAATGTTATTGTGTTTTCTGATGATCCTGATTGGTGCAATAGTCAGTTCGACGACGATCGTTTCCTTATTTCCGAAGGCGGAGATAACCTTGCTGACCTTTGCATGATGACGTTCTGCACAGACTTTATCATTGCTAACTCTTCCTTCTCCTGGTGGGGTTCTTACCTGTGCGAGAACAAGAACAAGCGTATTATCGCACCGAAGAAGTGGTTTGGTACAGGTTATACTGCAGCACACGATACATCTGATCTATACTGTGATAATTGGGAGGTAATCTAATGTCTGAAGATCTAGTATTTGTAGAGCAAGAATATATTCCATTGAAGGATGCAACCTTCATGATCCCCCTGCGGATTGAAACTGCAGATAGGATGCGTAACATTATTACTACGCTAATCTATTTGTTGCGTGGGTTTGATACTACGGTTATCGTTAAAGAGTTTGATAAAGAATCTATTCTTGAGAGTGCTGTTCTTCCTCAACTAAAAGCAGCACTACCAGAGGAAAACCTAAAGAATCTGGTTCATGTCTTTGAGCAGACTGATGAATATACTTTTCATCGCACGAGACTGCTGAATGATATGACCATGATGGCGGACACAAAGATCGTCGTCAACTATGATAGTGATGTTCTTTTACCAAAAAATTCATACGTCAAGGCAGTTGATCTAATCCTCAACGGTCATGATGGTGAAGAAATCAAATGTGTTTATCCTTATGGTTATGGTAACTGGCAGCATCAGTTGTTTGCTACTGATGAGCACGTAACTGACTTCATCAATACTAACTTTAACTTTAAGTCGCTCACGAACTACAAAGTATGGGACGCTAAGTTTGGGTTCTGTCAGTTCTTTGATCGGGAAGAATATATCCGTCTGGGTATGGAGAACGAAGAGTTTATCTCCTACGGATACGAAGATGATGAACGCTATTCTAGGTTTAACTCTTTATCAAAAGTTGCTAGAATTGATAACTGGATTTATCATCTAGAACATCAAAGAACTTCTAACTCTTGGTTCAACAATCCGCATATTGAATCGAACCGAGCACTATTTGAGAAACTGTCTAAGTTTCCTCCACAGCATTTGCTAGAGTATTATACTAACGCTGGTTATATGGCTAATCGTGGTATCATTCATGGAAAGAAAGTTGGATAAGAATAAATCAGTATTCAAACTAAAGAATTTTCCTAAGGTTCTATGGCTTAATCTGGATCGCTATCCAGACCGTAAGAAGTATATGGAAGAGCAGTTTGCCTATTGGGATATTACTGATCACCATAGAATTGTTGGTATTGATGGAAAAGAAGATGACCCTACATCATATCTGAAGGGAACTATCCCACACAATATGAATCCCGGTGAAATTGGATGTGTTCTAACTCACCTGAATGCTATCAAGTATTTTGTCGAAGAGACAGACCTTGATGAAGTGATGATTATGGAGGATGATGTAGATCTTTCAACGGCAAAACATTGGAACTTTACTTGGAAAGATGTTAGAAACAGAATTCCTATTAACATGGACACCTGCCAGTTTACTATTATCAACCCCAATGGTATTACGCTCAAGATTCACCACAGATTTATCAATGATTTTTCTGCTGCTGCTTATCTTATCACCAGGCACCATGGTACAAAGATTCTCAAACTACATAAGCGAGGATCTCAGTGGAAGATTGACCAGAACATTCGACCCCGTGCAGTATCTGAAGATCTAGTTCTAGACAGTGGTAAGGGTTATGCTACACCACTATTCAACTACAGACTAGACCTTGGTTCTGCTATTCATGAAGAGCACATTGATATTTTTCACAAGAACAGTAGACACGCACTAGCAGAGTTCTGGGAACATCAGGGACCAGATATGAAGATTGAGCAGATCATGGAACTTGACGAGTACGCAGGTCGTATTCCACCAGCAGCATACGAACAGGCACTACAAAAATGACACAGCAAGAAATGAACAT
>OCRD01000012.1_pt1 | contig 12178 bp, 10 predicted proteins | sample 1494241 | NCBI WGS metagenome assembly OCRD01 (sample SAMEA3275567, study PRJEB22092) | marine metagenome | biome: ENVO:00000447; material: seawater | collected 2014-06-20T12:00:00+00 | depth 0.5 m | reverse complement strand
ATGATTCAGCCCTTCTGCATTGTGGATTTCATCTAAGGTGTTGTTGGGATCGAATTGATGCATTTTGACGGCATATTCGATGGGCTGCCCCTCGCCTTGGCCAACCTGGATTCCAGCCTCAGTTTGATAGATGCCAACCACATCAATATAGAGTTCACTAAAACTGCGTTGGTTGAGTGTGAATTCGCTGTGACAAAGTTCGTGTCTGGATTCGAGGCTGCTGGCATCCAGGAAATACAGATCAACCGGCTTTTTAATTTTGTACGCAAATTGACCGGTGAGAAGGATCCAGGCGAGATCAGATTCAATCACTTCGATCGTTGTCACGGCATGCGGATAGCATGATTGATGTCGCAATGCGTCAATGAGCGTCTCGCTCACCTCGTCCTCCCGGTATACTGGCGCCCATGAAACGATGGTGGCACCTGTTTTTGAAACTTTCTCTTACCCTACTGGTAGCAGTGGGGTTTGGTCTAGTCTATCTCAATGCGCATCTAACACGACAATTTGAATCGTTGTCTTGGGCAGTGGGCGCGAAAATCTTTGCGAGACCGCTGGAGTTGTATCAGGGTGCACCTTTTACGCTGGATCAAGTCCGATTCGAGTTGGACTTATTGAATTATCAGAACGTCAAGGGTCGCCCGGGTCAAGGCCAATATCAGCTCGACGACCAAGGGATTCAGGTAGAAATCCGAGGTCACACGTTTCCCGATGGCGTTGAGCCCGATCGTTTTGTTCGGATTGATTTTGCGCCGCGTCAGGTCAGCACGCTGACCGATGGGCGAGCGCAACCACTCGACATTATTCGCTTCGAGCCACTTGTTCTGGCGCAATTATCCGGGGCGCATGCCGATCGAGAGATCATTCGATTAAATGAGTTACCGCCGCGCTTTGTTGATTTATTGATCGCTGTTGAAGACCGTGGGTTTTATGACCATGCCGGGATTTCAGTCACTGGGATTCTGCGTGCAGCTCTGAACAATGTATTGGCTGGGCGATTTGCGCAGGGCGGAAGTACTCTGACGCAGCAACTGGTGAAGAACCTTTACTTAACCCGAGAACGCACCTTGTCCCGAAAAGCACTTGAGGCGATTTATGCAATCTTGATTGATGCTGGGTTTTCTAAAGAACGGATTCTTGAGGCTTACGTCAATGAAGTGTTCTTGGGACAGTGGGGCAATCGTGCGATTCATGGGTTTGGAACAGCGTCCCAATTTTACTTTGGCCGTCCAATCAACGAGCTCTCACTCAGCCAGCAGGCCCTGCTCATTGGCTTGATCAAAGGACCGAGCGCTTTGAATCCTCGACGGTTTCCGGAGCGAGCGATTGAGCGTCGAAATTTGGTGTTGACGTTGGCGGCATCCCAAGGGGTGATTACGCAGACAGCCGCGGAAGCAGCCTCGAAGCGCTCGTTATCGGTGCCAAAGTCACCAGCTGATCGTATCGGCCGATTCCCCGGCTATGTGTCAGTGGTTCGTCGTGAATTGACTCACGATTACAGCAGTAAGCAGTTGACCATGGCTGGCCTGAAGATCTACACGGCGCTGGATCCTCAAGTGCATCGAGGACTTGTCGAAGGACGGAAACAGAGTTTGGCTCGATTGCGGGATATCGGTCTTGATGCAACAGCTGAAGTTCAGCTCGGCGCCTTGGTCGTCGATATTCCGACCGGTGAAATCCAAGCAGTGTTAGCGGGGCGCGATCATCGAATCGGTTTCCATCGAGTACTCGATGCGCGCCGTCAAATTGGGTCACTGGTGAAGCCCTTTGTCGTTGCCGCGGCGATTGAACAAGACACAGACCTGCATGCCGGCAGCTTAGTTCGTGATGAAGCGGTGTCCATTCTCGATGATCAAGGAGCGGTCTGGGCACCGAAAAACTACGATCGGACCGAACAAGGCGTGGTTCGTCTTGAAACAGTGATCGCAAACAGCATCAACCAAGCGACTGTGCATCTGGCCTTTGGGGTCGGTCTCGATCCGATCCTTGAGCGACTGCAAACCTATGGGATTCCGGTTGGGCCAACCAAACCGCCTGCGACGGTGCTTGGGGTATCTGAAATGTCGCCCTATCAAGTGGCGTCACGCTACCAGGGATTGCTCAATCAAGGACATTTGGCACCATTGAAGGCAGTTCGGACGGTTGTGGATGAGACAGGCCGTACGCTGAGCAAACGGCCATTTCAATCAAGTCGGCTGATGACAGCACGTGCGGCAGTTCAAGTGGATCACATGATGCGAGTCGGTGCCAAAGTGGGCACGGGACGGGCCTTCGGTTCCCGCTATGCAGAGGTGATGGCATCGAAAACAGGAACGACCGATGATGGTCGTGACGCATGGTTTGTCGGCGCAGATGGTCGCAGACTCGGTGTTGCTTGGGTTGGATTTGATGACAATCGAAAAGCCGGTTTGGTGGGATCCGTGGCGGCACTTCCGGTGATCACTGACGCTTTTCAGTACGTCCAGAGAAGCAACCGATCCAGCACATTGCCGGATGGATTGCGCTACAGTTGGATCAATCAATCGGGACAAATTGTCGATCAGTCGTGTGAAGGTGCCGAAAAGCGTCCGTTACCGATAGACTATCCCGAGGCGAGGACAGGTGATTGCGGCGCTGGTGATTCTGATTCGCAAGATGGTCGCTGGCTGAAAAACTGGTTTGGAGGATGATAATGCGGCTTGGGTTGAGTGTGGTCTGTATGGCTTTTGTGGTTGGGTGTACTCAGACTCCGGTATCAAGGCCTCCGGTGGTGGATGCTTCATGGCGTGCCAATGAGGATGACCGGGTTGTCTCTTCAACTCGTGTCATTTCGATGTCTTCGCCAAATATCCAGCGAGAGAAAGGTGAGCGCAATGAAGTGACACCGATTGAGCCGATCGCCAAAATTGAGCCGATCGACCAACCGAAACAGCAAACCGAAATCCCGCCTGCGGTGTTGTCACTGCTGGAACAGGCTGATCAATTGAAGACAGCGGGGGATTTAGCCGGTGCATCCTCCCGCCTTGAGCGTGCACAGCGGATTGCTCCAACAGAACCGGAAGTGTATTTCCAGTTATCCAGTTTGCGACTGGAGCAAGGAAACCATGAAGACGCGATGAATATCGCATTGCAAGGCGTCGACTTGTCAGGCACCGATCAAGCCATGAAACGTGATCTTTACACAGTGATCGCGAGGGCGCGTGACGCGCTTGGTGATTCGGCTGGGGCCACTGAGGCGCGCCGGCTAGCGCGCGCAGCCGGTTCTTAGAGAGCCTGTAGAGATTCTCGAGCAGCGGTCAAGGTGTCATCGATGACTTGGTCGCTGTGGGTTGATGAAACAAATCCAGCTTCATACATCGATGGCGCCAAATACACCCCCCGGTCCAACATCAGGTGGAAGAAGCGTTTGAAAATTGCTTCATCGCAAGCGGTGACCTCAGCAAATGATGTGACTGGACGCTCGGCAAAAAATAACCCAAACATCCCGCCGCGACTCACACCTTGCATCGCGACTCCGGCTTCCTGCGCCACTCGCATCATTCCGTTGACGAAACGCTCAGTGGTGGCGGTGAGTGCTTCATAGAATCCCGGTGCCGATAGCTCTGATAAGGTCGCAATCCCTGCAGCCATCGCCACCGGGTTCCCTGATAAGGTGCCTGCCTGGTAGACGGGTCCGAGTGGTGCAAGCATATCCATCATATCCTGACGCCCACCAAAGGCGCCGACAGGCATTCCGCCACCGATAATTTTGCCAAGACACGTTAAATCAGGCTTGATTTGCGTTAGCGCTTGCGCACCACCCTTGGCGACACGGAAACCGGTCATGACTTCGTCAAAAATTAAGACGACACCGTATTGATCGCAGAGGGTTCTCAAGCCCTCTAGGTAGCCCGGCTTTGGCAGGATCATATTCATGTTGCCGGTGATTGGCTCAATGATGAGGCATGCGATGGAGTCGCCTTGTTGTTCGAATAATGCTTGAGCAGCATCGAGATCATTGAATGGAAGATTCAGCGTGTGCTTCGCTAAATCTGCTGGAACACCTGGGGAGCTCGGCACACCAAATGTGAGTGCACCTGATCCGGCCTTGACCAATAAACTATCGGAGTGGCCGTGATAGCAGCCCTCAAATTTGACAATGGTGTCACGGCCGGTGAATCCGCGTGCCAGACGAATCGCACTCATGGTGGCTTCGGTCCCGCTTGAGCAAAAGCGGAGTTTTTCCATGGATGGAAAAAAGGTTTTTACCAGTTCCGCCATGTCCGTTTCGATCGCTGTTGGTGCACCAAATGACAAACCATTTTCGATAGCATCTCGGACGGCTTGTAGCACTCTTGGGTTCGCGTGACCGGCAATCATCGGTCCCCAACTGCCGATGTAGTCAATGTATCGTTTTCCATCGGCATCAAAGAGAAACGGGCCTTCAGCCTTACTGAAGAATACCGGCGTTCCGCCGACTGCACGAAACGCTCGAACAGGAGAATTCACTCCACCTGCGATGGATTGACTGGCTCGAGCAAAAAGTTGTTCTGATTTGGACATCACGATTGTTCCTTAAAATAATTCTGAGAGCCGACGCGCTGCCTCACCGATCTCTTTGGCCCTGAATACGGCTCCGGAGACCGCTAGCATCGCAACTCCGGTATCTAAAATTTGTCGCCCATTATCTAGGGTGATTCCGCCAATTGCGACCGTTGGAATGGCGCACTGTGACACTAAGTCCTTGAGCTGGTGGAGGGACAAGCCTGAGGCTTGGGGTTTGGTGTCTGAATCGAACAGTCGGCCAAAGGCGCAATAACTGGCGCCGTCAGCCACTGCCTGTTCCATGAACTCCTGTGAGCCATGACAGGTTCGCCCAAGTACTGCATGTGGCCCCAGCGATTGGCGAGCATCGAGCAGTGATCCATCTCCTTGTCCAAGATGCGCGCCATCGGCTGCCAGGACTTTAGCGATACTCACTTGGTCGTTAATCAAGCAGGGCGTGAAGTTACGACGACACGCCTCGAGCACCGCCTCGGCGAGCGCGAGATACAAGCCTGAATCGGTCGTTTTATGCCGAAACTGCACCAGCCGAGATCCTCCGGCGACTGCCTCATCGACCTGTCGATAAAGGAGCTCGGGATCTGTAATGGATGCGTCAGTGACGACATAAAGGCCTCGCATCAAAATGGCTTAACAATCACCAAAATGACAATGGCAATCAAGCTGACAACAGGCGCTTCGTTAAACCAGCGATACCACACATGACTGCGTGTGTTGGCATCATTTTTAAAGGTTTTGACGATTTTCATGCACCAATGGTGGTAACCGAGGAGTAACACCACGAAAGTCAATTTGGCGTGCATCCATCCCTGACTCATGTATTCGGGGACGAACATGATCAACCAAACGCCAAGAGCCACGGCAACAACCATCGATGGCGTCATGATGCCGTTTAACAGCTTCCGTTCCATGATTTTGAAGCGTTCGATACCGGCTGTATCGGTGGCTTCTGTCATCGCGTGATAGACAAACAGCCGGGGAAGATAAAATAACGCCGCGAACCAGGTGATGACCGCGATCAGGTGGAATGCTTTAATCCAAAGGTACATATTGCCTCCTGTTATGGAGACGGGAGTACACCAAGTCTGTCAGCGAAAGGCAAGGTCAGTCGCGTTCTTGGTGTCTGACCATTGATTGAACGTCGATGACAGCCTTAAATAAGTCACCTTCATTAATCACTCCTAAGAGTTCTCGATTCTGTTGATCGATGATCGGGACAGACTCACCCACAAAATCACTGACCACATGCATGGCGTGTTGCAGCGAGTCATCTACATGCAGCAAGAGGGGGTCGGCGTCAGCAAATTGGAAAACCGTTTGGTCGCCAGCTTCAATGGCTTGGTGCACGGACAGTTTCGCGGCTAATCGTCCAGAATCAGACACCACGTAGGCCTCGGTCTGTTGTTTTTCCCGCATCAAGGATAATGCCTCATGCCCGGTCGAGGTCTCAGACACTGCCACAAAATCGTCGCTTAAGTGAGGCTCAAGTGTGTGTTGGGAAAGGGCGATCGCCTCTCGACCCTGTGCCAAATCAATTCCACGATCGAGAAGCTGTCGATCGAAGAATGAGTGACCAAAGAGACGGTGGGTGAGTAGCATGGACGCCATCACAGCCATTAACGCGGCGACGGCATAGGCATAGGACTGAGTCAGCTCGAGCACGATCAAGACGGCGGCCACTGGTGCACCGATGACGTTGGCAGCGACAGCTGCCATGGCTGCAATACTGACCGCCACGCTTAAATCCGGGACGCCAAGAATCATTGCCAGTTGGGCGACGATCCCGCCGGCCGCAACACCGACAAACAATGCGGGAGAGAAAACGCCTCCAAACAATCCAAAACCAATACAGAGCGCTGTCATTGCAATTTTGACGACGAGCAATAACAGCAGCGCTGGCATTTGGTAGGCGCCGTCGAGCATAGCATTAATTGTACTTATCCCCAGTCCAAGAATTTCTGGAATCCAAATTCCGACAAGGCCACAGATGGTGGCAGCGGTCAGGATCAGTCGCTCAGCTGACCAACCGGTTTGCTTGGCAAATGCAGCCGATCGTCTCAGGGCTTCCATATAGATAATCGCGGCAAACGCGATGATGGGGCTTGCGATAATTAATACCGGTATCAGCGACACAAGATCGGGTGCTGATGACGAAATTTCGAAAGTTGCTGAATGTGAGAAAAACGCCTGACTGACCGCGGATGCAGTGACTGAGGCGATTGAGATTGGGGCAATCGCTCGGACCGAAAAATGACGCAAAATCGCTTCATGCGCAAAAACAATTCCTGCGATTGGAGCCCCGAACCCTGCGGAAATGGCGGCTGCCACACCACAACCCAAGTACACCCCATGTGACAGTCTCGACGAAACGAAGCGCTTGACTACGATCCCGAGTGTGGCACCAAAGTGAACCAAAGGCCCGTATTGCCCCACGGATCCACCACCAGCAGCACTGGTAAATGCAGTGAGGGTTGATGCAATACCGTGCTTGATATCTAGGGGTTCTTTGGATTGTTGAGCATGGTAAATCGAATCTGCTGGACCATGCCAGCGGACGACCCCAAAGACCCGTCGGATCAAAATGACGAAAGCTGCAGCGATCCACAAAAAGATGAGACTTGTCAGTTCAAATTGACTGCCGGCAAGCGTGATTTCGAAGATGGAATGATTTTCACGAAGTGCGGTGAAGAACTGAACGCCAGAGACGTAGGCATTCGAGGTCCAGGCGATGAGTGTTCCAATCAGCCCTCCAATACCAAAAACAATCAGCAATTCGATGCCGGTATCTTTGATACGACTCTGCATAGACTTCCCCTGTCGAGTGCGTTTTGATGTCAGTTTGGCGTATTATGCGCGCAATTATTGAATGGATGGAAATCGTAAGTGAAACGCATAGGTATTGTGGGTGGCACAGGATATACAGGTGTTGAACTGTTGCGGATGCTGGCTTCGCATCCTGAGGTCGAGGTGAGCTGTCTGACATCTCGTTCTGAGGCTGGGAAAACTGTGGCTTCGTTATATCCGTGGTTATCGCATAATCAGCAGCTGAGGTTTGAAGAGCCGTCAGTCGATGCATTAGGCCACTGTGATTTAGTGTTTTATGCAACGCCCAATAAGATAGCGATGCATGAGGCTCGCGATCTACTCGAACGTGGCGTTCGAGTGATTGATTTGGCGGCGGATTTCCGATTCAGTAATCCGGCGGTGTGGGAGTCAGCGTACGGTGGACCCCATGGTGCGCCAGACCTCATTGATGAAGCCGTGTATGGATTGCCTGAAAAATATCGTCATTTGATTGCCGATGCCCGGCTAGTCGGGAACCCAGGATGCTATCCCACGGCCACCGCTCTCGCCCTGATGCCCCTGGTTGAGGCCGGTGCGTTAACGCAGTCACATGTGATTGTCGATGGAAAAAGTGGAGCGTCCGGTGCAGGACGGTCTGCGCGCACAGACCTGATCGTGGCAGAAGCGTCCGACAATTTTCATGCCTATGCCGCCGGTGGTCATCGCCATGCTCCGGAAATGGCCCATCAACTCTCAAAAATGGGTCAGGAAGTGACGATCACTTTTGTTCCGCATCTCTTGCCGATGATCCGAGGCATTGAAGTCACCGCTTACGTCTCCACATCATTATCATTGGAAGAGGCGCGGGCGCTGTTCGAAAAGCGGTATCAGGACGAGCCATTGGTGTCGTTGGCGTCCGCTGGCGAGCATCCTGAGACCCGATGGGTTCGAGGATCGAACCGCTCGGTGATCGGTCTTTACCAACAGCAACCAGGACAGTTGATCATCTCGAGTGTGATCGATAATCTGGTCAAGGGCGCGGCCGGGCAGGCGATTCAGAATATGAATTTAATGCTCGGGCTTCATGAGTTTGACGCGCTTCCATTGTATGCATTGAGTCCGTGAGATGTTATGACTGAAGTATTTGTACCGACCCCGATTCATTTGACTGAGCGTGCTGTTTCGAAAGCGAAGGAGCTGATCAGTGGTGAGGGAAATCCAGATCTGCACTTGCGAGTATTTGTCACCGGTGGCGGTTGCTCGGGATTCCAGTATGGATTCAGTTTTGATGAAGAGCATCAAGACGATGACACTGAGGTAGTGAAAGATGGTGTCACTGTGGTCATCGACGGAATGTCCTATCAATACCTTGTTGGTGCAACCGTGGATTATTCTGAATCACTGACTGGTTCCCAGTTTGTGGTTGACAATCCGAATGCGTCGAGCACCTGTGGGTGTGGAGCGAGTTTCAGCCTTTAGTGGGATGGATGATTGATCCGAGGACACCTGGCACCGCTGACCCAGTGATCAACGTGGTTGCCAGTGGTTGGCTATCGACGCATTGAAGCCCTAGCCAGCCAAAACAGGCGGCCTCAACAAAATCAGGGTCGATGGCAAAGGCATCGGATGTCACGACTAATGGGTCGACGGTGTCATCAAGTGCGTCCATTAAGTGCGTGTTATGCACACCCCCCCCGCAGACCACGAGAATATCAACTTCTTCAGGAAGCGCTTGATGCACGAGGGTGGCTGTTAGCTGATTCAGTGTGGCTTGCACGTCTGCTGCACTGATGGGGGCTAACTGACCAAGCGTCTGTTGAAGCCATGATTGAGAGAAATACTCGCGCCCCGTGCTTTTCGGTGGCCTCTGTGCGAAATATGGGTCTTTGAGAAGTTGGTCTAGCAAATTCTGATGCACGGAACCTGATGCTGCGTACGCTCCGTTTCGGTCAAATGCCTGATTCTGAGACCGCTGATGCCAGCCATCCGATAGGGTATTGGCCGGTCCAATATCCCACCCACTCACGGGTTGGCCAGGGACTAATAACGAAATGTTCGCGATCCCACCCAGATTCAAGACAGCGACATTTTCCGTTTCGCGCTCGAAGTGCAGTTGGTGAAAGAGCGGGGCCAATGGCGCTCCTTGGCCACCGCGAGCCATATCACTCCGTCGAAACTGGTGTGCGACTGGAATCCCTGTCGTTTCTGCTAGGTATTCTGCAAATCCAATCTGCAACGTGGATCCAAGGTCAGGGGCATGCCAAAGCGTTTGCCCGTGGAATCCGATAACAGAGATGGATTCGTCAGTGGCGTTGATTAACTGCTGACATTGTTGCGCCACCACTTCGGTGTATTGATGTTCGAGGGTGAGAAGCTCGTGGATATTGGCATGTCCGGTTTCAATCATGCGTTTGAAGCCATCACGAACGCCTGGAGGGAAGGCTGTACTGAGCGTTGAGACCACCTCAACTCGATTGCCATGACCTGTTTCTTTCACCACGCAGGCATCCAGTCCATCCAGACTGGTACCACTCATCAGTCCGATGGCGGTGCGCGGAGTGCTAGCGGGCGGTGGTGTTTTGAAAAGCCAGTTCAGCATTACTTCGCTGAGCGCTCAATGAGGCAATTAACGGTTGGGCAATCGGCTCGAAGCGTGCAATTTCGCCTCGAGGAAGTGATTTCGCTTTGGGGAGTTTTTCGAGAATGGTGCGCGGATTTCGATGGACCCCGCTGACAATGAACTCGTAGTGGAGATGGGGTCCAGTCGCCAATCCAGTCATGCCGACATAGCCGATCACTTGGCCTTGTTTGACTTTTTGGCCTGACTTGAATTTGCCGTATCTTGATAGGTGGGCATAGCGTGTCTCGATACTGTTTCCGTGCTTAATGATGACCGTGCGGCCGTACCCGCCCTTCGTACCACGGAAGGTGATCTTGCCATCACCAGCTGCGTAGATCGGTGTTCCCGTTGACGCCGCGTAATCGGTCCCTTTGTGTGCACGCATTTTGCCGAGGATCGGATGCTTGCGCGCAAGTTTGAAGTTGGAGCTGATGCGTCGGAAGTTCAGTGGTGCGCGCAAAAACGCTTTGCGCAAACTCACACCGTTTTGATCATAGTATCCAGTGTCTCCCTCGGTGTCGGTGTAGCGAACAGCGACAAAGGATTCGCCTGCGTTGATGAATTCGGCCGCCAGAATGTTGCCATATTCGATAAATTCGCCATCCAAATAGCGTTTTTCGAAAGTGACGATGAATTGATCTCCTTCGCGAATTTCATAAACGAAATCGATCACGTGTCCGTAGATATCAGCAAGCTCCATGATCAAGTTATCAGGAAGGCCTGCACGAGCACCGGCTAGGAATAATGAGCTATCAATCGTCGCCTTGGCGTGCTCAATGTAGATTTCGGCTTCGCGATGTTGTTGCTCGATCGTCCAACCGCGGTCTGAGTGTTTTGCGACAGTTTGGTCAAAAGGTGAGTGAATGACGGCGAGCTCCGCAAGGGTGTCGTCATTGTTGTAACGAAATTCCACGGTTTGTCCGACGTTAAGTTTCGACACGCGATTGTCTGAATCTTCCGCTTGAGTCAACGCATGCAGCAGTGTCGGCGAAAGACCTTGACGATTAAATAGACGGGACAGTGAGTCGCCTTGGTTGACGCGTTCGCTTCGGATTTCCAGCCGAGGCGCCTGCGCAGCTGGCTTTGTCATTGCTTCTGTGAATAAGGAAAGCGCAGGGATTGACATCGCTTGATCCGTGTTGGATCCGGTTTCACCAGTCGTTGGCCAGACCACTAAAACGGTGACAAAAATCACAGAGCTGACGACGCCGAGAACGTGAATTCCCGGAAACGGATGACATATCGCGTCTAAGCGATTGATAAGGTTGCGCATTCGTATCCCAACAACTGGTTTCGGAGAGTGTACACAAATCAAATGCAGGTTGCATATAAAAAAAGAATGGAGGTTATGTACACTATGGCGCTTTCAAACATGAGTCGAGAGTACCTATGGCAACAGTGGACGGGCGTGATCTTCAGGATGCAGTTGATCTGATTTCGCGCGGGGCGGACGAAATTCTTCCTCTGGATGAGTTAAAGGTCAAGTTAGACAGCGGGCAGCCGCTGAGGATCAAAGCAGGCTTTGATCCGACGGCGCCAGATCTGCATCTGGGGCATACGGTGTTAATCAACAAGCTTCGCCAGTTTCAGGACCTCGGGCATGAGGTGATCTTCTTAATTGGTGACTTCACCGGCTTAATTGGAGATCCGACCGGGAAGAATCAAACGCGACAGCCTTTAACAGAAGCCCAGTTGATGCAAAATGCTGAGACCTATGCGGCGCAGGTGTTCAAGATTCTAGATCGCGAGAAAACGCGTGTTGAGTACAACAGTCGTTGGATGAATGATCTGAAGCCGCAAGATTTTATTCGCTTGGCAGCAAAGTTAACGGTGGCCCGCATGCTTGAGCGAGATGACTTTAATAAGCGCTTTAAGTCTGAGCAGCCGATTTCGATCCATGAATTTTTGTATCCATTGATGCAGGGTTACGATTCTGTGGCCCTTGAGGCTGATGTCGAGCTTGGGGGTACGGATCAGCGCTTTAATCTCTTAATGGGTCGCGAGTTGCAACGGGATGCTGGTCAGAAGCCACAGACGATTTTGATGATGCCGATCCTTGAAGGCTTGGATGGTGAGAAAAAAATGTCCAAATCGCTTGGTAATTATGTCGGTCTCAATGATGCGCCGGGAGAGATGTATGGGAAACTCATGGGGATTTCCGATGAGTTGATGTGGCGTTATTTCGAACTACTGAGTTTTAAAAGTAACACTGAGCTCAAATCGCTCCGTGCCGATGTGGACTCAGGGCTCGTG
>OCRD01000009.1_pt1 | contig 13134 bp, 20 predicted proteins | sample 1494241 | NCBI WGS metagenome assembly OCRD01 (sample SAMEA3275567, study PRJEB22092) | marine metagenome | biome: ENVO:00000447; material: seawater | collected 2014-06-20T12:00:00+00 | depth 0.5 m | reverse complement strand
TGAAGCAATCGAAGCAACATATCGTTTGATGCAATCTGATTGGAGTGGTCCAGTCAATATTGGATCTGAGGAGATGGTGTCTATCAATAATTTGGTTGATATCGTTGCTGAAGTTGCTGGTAAACCAGTTCGTCGGGTTCATAAGATTGATGCTAATTGTATTGGTGTAAAGGCACGTAACTCTAATAATGATCTGATCCGTAAGATGCTAGAATGGGACTATACAATGTCTTTGAAAGAAGGTATTGAGATCACATACAATTGGATCAATCAGCAAGTTAAGGAGAATACTCTATGTTCCTAGTAGCAACTACAAGATCATTATTATATGTCCGTGAAGATAATGTAATTACTCCTGTAGATCGTGGTAAAGGTCTTTATTACGGTCTAGCAAAAAGTTTTGGTAAGTATTATGTTGCTTGCCGTAACAGTGATCCAACTCATACCAATACTTTTATTCCACCAGAAGAAGAGTCTGGTGATATTATGGTCTTAGATAATAAACTGAGGTCTGAAGCAATTCTTGAACCAGAGGATTTTAAACTACAAGACCTTCATGGTATTGGATTCTGGTCTGGTAAACTTCTCTGCACATCAAGTTATGGTGATTACATTGCAATCTATGATGGTGAGAAGTGGGATCGTTGGCAACCAATTCCACCACGAAGGAACTGTAGTTATAGAGACAGTCACCATTTAAACACTGTCTACGGAACTGATAATCGTTTATACATCCTTGCACACAACTGGGATAATGGTAGTTACATCCTTGAATTTGATGGTATTGGTCAACCACCAAGACAGATCCATAGCAATATGGGAATTCAATGCCATGACTTATGGGCATATAAAGGTGACATCTATACCTTGAGCTCTAAGGAAGGATATGTAAGATCCACTGGTGGTTTTGTGAAAGATCTTGGTGGATGGGTACGTGGTTTTGCCCATGTGGATAATCACTTCTGGGTTGGTGTTTCACCTACAGCAAAGAGAAGTGATCGTGCATTTGGTGATGGTATTATTCGTAAGTATGATGAAGATTGGAATCAAGTTGATGAACTTGTTCTAGAAGATGAAGGACAAGTCCTAGCAATTCTTGACATCGGACGCAAAGCATCAAATCCACAACTCTCAATGTTATCATGAAGATTTATATTTGGGGTCACAAACTCCACGAACATACTCATAGTTACATTCATGCCTCATACTATAAGGCATTTGAATATCTTGGACACGAAGTCTATTGGATTGATTCAAGAGATGATCTAAGTCAATATGATTTTAGTGATTCTGTGTTCTTTACAGAAAACTTTGTAAAGACTGGAATGCCTCTTCGTAAGGATTGTAAGTATATTACTCATCACATTGATACTAAGTATCTAACTGATGCTGGTGTTCCTTACGAAAATGTTCTGAAGTTGGGGAACTATCTACCAAGTCTAGAGATCCATGAGAAGGTAGATCATCTAGCATACTGGGATCAATCTACCCGCACACTTTATCAAACCTGGGGAACAGATTTACTACCCCACGAAATTGATGAGGATAATCCTGCTAAGTTCAGTCACAATAATAAGTCTCTGAATTATATTGGGATGCTGTACGAGCAGGGACCCTGGTGGGCACAATTATTTGCAGATATTCTTTGGGAAAAGAAAAAGGTTGAGTTTAAAGTCTTCACACAGAATGCATCGTTTAAAGAAAACCTAGAGATGATTAGGTCATCTTATCTCTGTCCTGATTTTAGAAGTGATTGGCACTTGCAATGTGGATACATTCCGTGTAGAATATTCAAGAATATCAGTTATGGTAGAGTAACTGGAACTAATTCACCATTTGTAAAACGTGCATTTGGTGATTATGTTGCATACGGTGGAACACCAGACACTTTGTTCTCAAATCTATTGGAAGCAGATGCTGGTGGAGATATTGATATTAGAGAGGCAATGCTTTTCGTCAAAGAAAATCACACATTCATTAACAGAGTTAACACTATCTTGAAGTTCTTATGATCGGTTTTAATCATCTAGGTCAGCACGGAAGACTTGGTAATCAAATGTTTCAATATGCTGCACTCCGTGGTATTGCTGCAGCACGTGGATATGACTTTGCAATTCCACAATCTGATTTTGTGGATGAGTGGAAAGATCATCAATTATTTGAAACTTTCAAGATGCCTCATAGTAAAAACCGTGGGTATCAACTTCAACCTGAATACTATCAGGAGAAGCAGTTTCATTATGATCAGGCATATGTAGATAACTGTCCTGATCAGGTGTGTCTATTTGGATATTTCCAAACCGAAAAATACTTTGAAAATATTACTGACAGCATCAGAGAAGACTTTACTTTCCATGATGAGATTGTAGAAACTTGTCAAGAGTTTATTGTGCAAGTTGAAAATCCTATTGCACTTCATGTTCGTAGGACTGATTATGTTTCTAAAGCAGCAGATCATCCACCATGTAGTTCTGAATATTATCAAGAGGCACTGACTAAGTTTGATGCAGATCGCAATGTAATTGTATTCTCTGACGATCCTGAGTGGTGTAAAGAGCAAGAACTATTTGAGTCTGATCGATTTATGATTGCAGAAGGTAATGATAATCGTTATGATATGTGTCTGATCTCTCTTTGTGATGACTTTATTACTGCTAATTCCTCGTTCTCATGGTGGGGTGCCTGGTTGGCAAATCGTGGAACTGTAATTGCACCTTCTCGTTGGTTTGGTGATAGTGGATACACCGCAAAGAATGACATCCGTGATATTATTCCCGATAGGTGGGTTAAACTATGATCGATCTATCAATTGCTATTCCTACATATGAAATGGGCGGAGTTGGTCCTGATTATTTGAGGGAACTTTTTGCTAGTATTGAGAAGCAAACTTTTAAAAATTTTGAGGTCTGCATCTCAGATCATTCTAAAGATGATTCTACTCTAGAAGTATGTGAAGAGTATTCTCAAGACTTTACTATTCAATACTTTAAGAACGTTGAAGATCGTGGTAATGGTCCAGCAAATACAAACTCAGCAATTGAGATGTGTTCTGGTCAGTATACCAAACTTATTTTCTCCGATGATCTATTCATCAGTGATAATGCTTTTGAATTAATTGTTAGAACCTTTGATGATACTGATTGTGATTGGTTGTTTAATGGTTTCAAACATACTTCTGATGGGAGAAATTTTTTAAGACCAATGGTTCCCCGTTGGACTGATATGATGTTGGAGGGTAGAAATCTTCTTGGTTCTCCTTCTTGTGTTTCTTTTAAGACTGATAAATTTGTGGGATTTGATCCTAAACTAAAACTATTGATGGATACTGATTTCTACCATCGGATGCGTTGTGAAAATGGTGCTCCTGGATTGATTGAAGATTATCTAATTGCTAATCGTGAACATCCAAATAGAATTAGTTCTTCTAATGTTGATTACAACTATAGGTTTGATCATCCTGAAGGATCTTGGGTTGTAAATAAGGAAGAACTTGATTACGTTCTAGAGAAAAATAAAAATATCACATACTGAAATGAAAAAGATTGATTTATCTAACGCAACTTTTATTGTTCCGATCAGATTGGAATCTGAAGATCGATTGAGAAATGTAATTACAAGTTTGTGTTACATCCTTGCAAACTTTAAAACAAATGTAATTGTTCATGAAGTTGATTCCGAGTCTGTGTTTGCAGAAAGTGCTCTACCACAGATTACAGAATTTCTTGATGGGGATGTAGGAGATCTTAAACATATTTTTGAACAGTCTGATGCACCATCATTTCATAGACAGAGAGTTCTCAATGATATGATTGTAATGTCAACTACCAAGGTAGTTGTGAATTATGATTGTGACGTTATACTTCCTAAAGAAACATACCAACATGCATATGAGATCATCAATAATGATCATGCAGATGTGATCTATCCATATGGTGATGGTAATTGGCAGTATCAAGTTTTTGCCGATGATGAACTAGTTACAGAATTTCTTACCAATAACTTCAATATCAAAATCCTAAATAAGAAGTCAAAAGTCTATATGTCTAAATATGGATTTTGTCAGTTCTTCAATAGGGATATCTACATTGAAGGTGGACTAGAGAATGAGAACTTCGTAGCATACGCTCCAGAAGATGTAGAAAGATATCATAGATTTACAACTCTTGGTTATAGAGTTGGCAGAGTTCCTGATTGGGTGTATCATTTGGAACATGCCAGAACTCCAAATTCATGGATCAATAATCCACACATGCAAAAGAATAATGCAGAGTGGGAAAATATACAGAAGATGTCACCTGTTGAATTAAGGGAGTATATCACTAGTAGGGAGTATTACAAAAAAAGGTTATGTCAGATAAAAGAATCGCAGTAGTTACTTCTTCTATAGGAACGAATGAATTGCTCAGTCCTAGTAAGTGGACAGATAAAGTTGATTATCATGCATTTGTAGAACCACACAAACTATCAGTTGGTGATATGTGGAATCGACATGAGTATATTAGCTTTTCATTAGATTTAAAATATAAGAATAGAAGAGACGCAAAGATTTATAAAGTTTGTCCTCATTTATTTTTGCCTGGATATGAGTATTATATTTGGATGGACTCTACTCATATCTTAGAAGCAGATCCTGAAGAATTGATTGAAAAATACTTGAAAGGATCTGACATTGCTGCATTTAACCATCCAGAAAGAGATTGTGTTTATGACGAAGGAAATCTAGTCAAACAAATTGGATTTGATCATCCTAACTTAATAGAAGATCAACTTGACTTCTATAGAGAGATGGGTTATCCTTGTCATAATGGGTTGTATGAACTTCCTGTTAGAGTGCAAAGAAATAATGAACGGACCCAACAACTTGGTTTAATGTGGTGGGAACAGATTTGTATGTTCTCTTCAAGAGATCAAATTAGTTTCCCGTTTGTTTGTCATCAACTAAATATCAAACCAAATATCATTCCTGGGAGAGCAAACACTATCCGAGGAAATAATTTTATTCCGCAAGTAGTCAGTTCTCATCATAGTCGAGTTGGATAATGTGTAGTTTTCTTTTTACTGATATAGATGTAAATGATTTTGATTATACAAATCATTACATGAAGTTCCGTGGTCCTGATGCCACAAACAGCATTCAAGTTAATGAGTATACAATTGCTCATAATATTCTCTCTATCACTGGAGACTTTACACCACAACCATTTGTAGATAATGATGATGAAATAGTATGTGTCTATAATGGGCAGATTTATAATTATACTGACTTTGGTGATTATGGATCCGATGGTGAATGTATCATTCCCACATATAAGAAGTTTGGTGAACGTGCATTTGTTACACTAGATGGTGAGTTTGCAATTGTTCTTGCAGACTTTAAGAATAATCTTCTTCATTTAGTTACAGATCCATTTGCAACAAAACCACTTTGGTATGGTATTGAGGGTGGAAAAATTGCTGTAGCAAGTTATGAGTCTGCTGTTAAATCCTTAGGTATTAAGGCAGTTAAGTTGGAAGCAAATACTATTCTAACTCTTGAACTAGACTCAAAGGTACATGTGAACTCCATTAGAACATATGATTTTATTCTGCATCAGTTCAATGATTCTTTTGATGGATGGATTCGTGCATTTGAAGAATCTATTCGTAAAAGAACCAGAGGAATTCGTGAGAAAGTATTCATTGGACTGTCCAGTGGATATGATAGTGGTGGAATTGCGTGTGAACTGAATAATCTGGATATTCCCTATAAAGCATATGCTGTTGTTGGTAATGAGAATCAGGATATTTTGAATGAAAGGTTCTCAATGTTTAATATCAATTCTACTGGAGAGTATCTTCAGGATAATCGTTGGGCATATAAAGAGTATATTAATAAGAATGTAGAAGAGTTTAAGTATCGTATCTACTCTTCTAGTAGTAATTACAATGAGTTTAATACTAGACTGCAGGATGACAATGGATCTTGTGGTCTTTCTATGATTTGTGACAATGCTCGCAAAGAAGGACATAAGATCTATCTCTCAGGTTCTGGGTCAGATGAAATCTTTTCTGACTATGGATTTAATGGTGAGAAGAAGTTCCTGCATAGCAATTTTGGTGGTCTATTCCCTGAAGATCTGTCAACTATTTTCCCTTGGGCTTCATTTTATGGAAGCACTATGGTATCATATCTTGCGAAGGAAGAGTATGTTGCTGGTTCCTATGGTATAGAAACACGTTATCCATACTTGGATAAATACGTCGTTCAAGAATTCTTGTCACTGACACATACATTAAAGAATTCAAAGTATAAGTCTGTGCTTGATGAGTATCTGACTAGATCAAACTATCCATTTGAAAAAAATATTAAGAGAGGTTTTTGATGTCGTCCACATTATCTAAAGAAGTTCTTCTAAAGCATAAGAAGAATAATGTATTTGTAGAAACAGGAACACTTTGGGGTGATGGAGTTACAGTTGCTCTAGAGTGTGGTTACGATAAGGTGATTAGTATTGAGATTGATCCTGATCGTGTTGCAGCAAACTCTGAAAGGTTTTCTAAAGAGATTGCAGAGGGTCGTGTGGAATTGGTTGAGGGTGACACCTTTGATGTCTTTGAGAACATTGTAGAGAGTCTAAAGGAACCAGCAACATTCTGGTTAGATGCTCATTGGGACAATGATGGAGCACCAATTGGTGAATATAAGTGCCCACTACCATTTGAACTTGACATGATTGCAAAGAGTGATATCAGAACTCATACTTTGATGATTGATGATCGCAGACTCTTTGGTGATCAAGGAAGCACCTGGGGAAATGTAATTAATGAAGATGCAATCTATGAGCAGATAACTGCTATCAATGGTTCTTACTTCATCACATATGAAGATGGGCATGTAGAAAAAGACGTTATTGTTGCCTCTTGCTGATTATGAATTACAATGTTTTTACTACGGCTAACAAGTCGTACTTCCCTTTTGTTGATGTACTTGTAAATTCTCTAACAGAGAATTGCCCAAATCTTAATCAAATTTATATTGCAGACTGTGGTCTGGGTGAATATCGTAAGTATCTTCAGGGTAAAGACAGTGTGTGTATTATGGACACAGATGTCACTGATGAATATGCTGGTGTTCATTCTGAAGGTTGGGTAAAGGCAACTCAACAGAAGACTAGAGTTCTGAGCAAACTCCTGACGATGATGGACTTTGAAGACCCACTCATTATGATTGATAGTGATGTATGCGTCTTAGAAGATCTAGCACAGGTCATTGATAAGGAGTTTGATATGCAAGTGACTACAATGAATACTGGTGGTCACACCCGTGCTGATGGCATCTTTATCAGTGAGATTGCAAGTTTTTTAGTTATCAATAATTCTGATCTCGGTAAGGTTTTTGTTCGCAATTGGATTGATCAGATGGAAGAGTTTGCTGAGAATGGCACTCCATTCCCTCACGAAACTCCTGCACTAAATATGACTTTGCAGAATAACAAACTACTTGAAGTTGGTTATCTTCCAGAGTTAGAAGTTTGTGCAGATCAAGAATTAACCTCAAAAACTGTATCAGTACACTTTAAGAGTAATGGTTCCACAAAGGACAATCCTGTGGTAAACTTTGAGAGTAGAGTTATGTCAGTCAACAATAGAACTAATAATGATCTTGAAGTTGACAAATATTTGAATGAAGAAATGTACGATCAATGGAGATCTGAATATGAAACTAACTGATATTCATACACAATTTAAGACTGATAAGGGAACTGCCCACGATTATATCGGTTGGTATGAGCAGACATTCTCTGATCGTAGAACTGATGAAATGAATGTTCTTGAGGTCGGTGTTCTATTTGGTGGTTCACTCAAGATGTGGGAGCACTATTTTGAGAACTCAAACATATATGGTGTAGAAGACTTTTCTCAAGAAGATGGTCAATGGCATTATCAGTATGAACCAGTAGATGGTGATGCTGTGATGGAAGATGTGAACAGTCATGAACGGATTACTCTGTTCAATTTTGATTGTGAAAATCTAAATCACATTCAGGAGCACTTTGGTGATCTGACATTTGATATTATTATTGACGATGCAAATCACAAACTTACTCAGCAAATGAAAAATGCTGAGAATTATATTCCATATCTTCGTGATGGTGGTATTTACATTTGTGAGGATGTGCAAACTGCTCAGGGTGCAAAAGAACTCTGTGATTTTATTACTGAGTTGTATCCTGGAGCACAAACACATGTCATTGAATGTGATCTAAACAAGAAATCAGACGATAGGTTAGTAGTAGTTGCATGAGAACTTTAAACATCTATTGTGACGGTGGATTTGGAAACCGTTATGGAACTTTGCTTGGTGGACTTGCTGTAGCATATCACCATGAAATGCGTCCAGTTGTTGTCTGGAGAGACACTTCTGCATGTCGTTTACCATTTCATGAAATTTTTTCGTCCGATTTAGATGTTGTTGATCAACCACTAGAGGATTTTTCTAGTAGTGTGCTTTTGATGCACGAAGACTTTATTCAAGGAGTTAAAAATTATAATATTAACTCCTTTGGATCTATTGATGATCTTCCAGTGTCTGTCTGTGGTTCATATGTTTACAATAATAATTGGATTCCTGAATGGATGGATGAAAATCTTGTTACTGAAGCAGGTAGACAGTTGAAGTTTGTCGATAAAATTAAAAATTTTTGCTATCAATACTGTAAAAAACATTCCATAACACCATTTACTATTGGTATTCATTTGAGAGCAACAGATTTTAATACTTTTATTCCTAAGTTTGATAGGGAGTATAAGTGGATTGAAGGACAACCAGATGAAAAGTTTTTTGTCTTATCTGATGATCCAAATGTAGAGAAGAAATTTAGTAAACTTAAAAATGTAATTGTTCGTATGAAAGAACATTACGTTGAAAAGGAAAATGAGGATGCTGGTTGGTGTGGAAATGTAGAAAGAAGTTCTGAAAGTGTGATGGATGCTCTCATTGACTTGACAATTCTTTCTAAAACAAATATTATGGTTAACTCACCCAGTTCATTTTTGAAAACTGCTCTGTTATTACACAAGATTAATGGATAAAAATAAGTCAACATTCAAACTTCAAGGTTTTGGTCCTATCTATTATCTCAATCTCGATGGTCAACCAGAGAGACGTGAGTTTATGGAGGACCAATTTAAGTATTGGGAGATTGAAAACTATGAAAGGATCTCTGCTTATGATGGTAGAGACGATGATCTGAGTGACATTCTCAAGGGTCGTTATCCTGAGAAGATGACACCTGGTGAGATTGGATGTGTTACGTCACACCTGAAAGCAATCAGACATTGGTTGGACACTTCTGATTCATCCTATGCAGTTTTTATGGAAGATGATTGTAGTCTTGACCTTGTAAGGTTCTGGCCATTTACTTGGAGAGACTTTTATTCTCGTCTTCCTTATGACTGGGATTGTGTGCAGATCTCTATTATCTGCACAGGTGATATTCATGTCAGACTTCACAAACGTTTTGTTAACGATTTCTCGACAGCATGTTATATTATGAATCGTCGGTATGCTGAGAAACTCATGCATTTCCACGTCAAGGGTGCCGACAAATATAAACTTGACAATGGTGTGAAACCACGTCCTGTTGCAGATGATCTCCTATATAATGCAGGGAATACTTATGCAATTCCTTTGCTTCTATACAGGACTGAGTTGGGTTCTTCTATTCATCCAGAACATGTGGATGTATTTCATAAGCAGAATTACCAATCTCAGTGGAACTTCTGGGAGACTTCTGGATCTAAGATGAGTCTTGCGGACATCGTGAATTATGATCCATATTTGGGTCGGGTCACAGAATCCTCAAATCAGGCTTGACAGGACTTTATATTTCCTATATAATTATGTTGTAAATCTTTACAAAACCAAATGACTGTAACGACTGAGGATGGTGGAAGGCAAAACATGTTTGCCAAAGAACCAAAAATGTATGTGTCTCAAACTGATGCTGAACGATATGGATATGAAACCTATGCAGAACGTGCAGAAAAACTTAATGGACGCACGGCTATGCTAGGATTTGTAGCAGCAGTCATTTCTTATGCTACTTCTGGTAGTGTATTTTTCTTTGGTATCTTCGGATTCTGATGACTGATATATACGAAGTAACCAGAACTAGTTAATATGCCAAATCCAGATGCACTATGGAAGGATATCCAGAAACTCGATGATATGTATGAAGAGTTGATGTGGCATCCTGATGACGAGCTACAATTCACCCATGATGGTGAGAAGATTATTATTACAAACAAAACATTGGAGGAAAAACAATGAACGAAAACGCAGAACGTATTAACGGTCTAGCAGCTATGCTAGGTATTATTGCAGCAATGGGTGCTTATGCTGTAACTGGACAAATTATTCCAGGTATTTGGTGACATAAATATTCTTATGTTTAGAACTCTACGGTTTTAGAAATCATGCCAACTTGGAGAGAAAGAAAAGAATCTTTAGAAAATCACCCTAGTGTAGAACATTCTCTTGGTCTACCTTTAGCAAGGTTTATTTTCCGTGAAGGTGGTGAATTTGTCGAAAGGACCACAAGAGAGATGTTCCGAGGAAAGAGGGTTGCTATCTTTGGACTTCCTGGTGCCTTTACTCCAACATGTACTACTAGTCAAGTACCTGATTTTGAAGCAGCATATGATGATTTAATTGCTGCTGGTGTAGATGAGGTATATTGTATTAGTATGAATGATGCATTTGTGATGAATGCATGGAGAGAAAGTCTAGGTGTAGAGAAAGTAAAATTCATTCCTGATGGAAATGGATTTTTTACCAGACAGTTGGGAAAGAGTGTCTTTAAGGCAAATCTAGGATTTGGTGTTAGATCATGGAGATATGCTGCAATTATTGATTCTGATATCATTGAAGTTATGTTCAGTGAAGAAGGACAAAAAGATAATTGCACAGAAGATCCATACGAAATGTCAAAACCTGCTAAACTACTTGCATATCTTAATGAGGTTCCACGTAGAACAGAACTTGAATCTGATGAAGATCAATCTGTTATGGCAGAACTAGATCGACTTGAAAGAGATATTTTCCTCAACAAGTAATCTGTTGACAAAAACTAAATATTTTGCTACTTTTAATGAAGACAACTTTAAAAGTGGTCCCTGTGCCGTATGAGGAGTTAAATTTCTGTAACGGATGTTGAGTTCTATTAATTTAATGTTTAATAAAGTTCTGCCACTTGTTTTGGCATCTATTATCCCTGCTGCTTGTGCTTATCCAAGCATTAGTGAAATCAATAATCCTCCAGAGGTTGATGTCACCGTCAACGAGGAGAATGCAGTTCAACTTGAAGTGGTAGAAAAAACTTGGAAGTGCCCAGGATGTAATGAAAATGAAAAATACGTCCTCGAACAACTCCAAGAAAAAACAAAGATCACAGACAAGAATGCTCTTGCTACGATTCTGGGAAACATTAAATCTGAAAGCAACTTCCATCCCAATATTTGTGAAGGTGGTGCTCGGGTAAATTATAACCAGTGCCATCGTGGGGGTTATGGTCTTATTCAATGGACCACAGTAGGACGTTACATGGGTCTTGGTAAGTTCTGTGAGAAGTTTAATTGTGATCCTAGCAGTCTGGAAGGACAGACTCGATGGATGATTAATGAACCTATCTTCCAGAAGTATCTTCCTATGTTTGAGGGTCCTGGACAAACTGTTAGACAGTATATGGTTCCTGCCTATTATTGGTTGGGTTGGGGCATCAAAGGTCATCGTGAACTTTATGCTTACGATTACCATAAAAAACTGGTGTGGGCTTGACAAATTTCAATTATTCTGATATTATAAATAAAGATTCGTGAGACACAACTTCACGTTCTGTAACAAACGAAGACACGTCGAGTCTTCTTTCATCTGCGGGTGAAATTCCGCAAGTAAATAACGAGGTATCTAAAATGATCAAATCTGTATTCGCAGCAACTGCTGCTCTTTCTATGTCCGCTGGTTCTGCTTTTGCAGGTCCTTACGTTAACGTGGAAGCAAATTCTGGTTTCGTGGGTTCTGATTACTCTGGAACTGTTACTGACCTTCACGTAGGTTACGAAGGTTCTGAAGGTGCTGTAGGTTACTACGTCCAAGCAGGTCCTAGCCTCGTCTCCCCAGACGGTGCTGAGTCTGAGACCGTCTTCTCTGGTAAGGCAGGTGCTTCCGTTGCTGCTACTGAGCGTCTTGACATCTATGGTGAAGTTTCCTTCGCAACTGGTATCGATGATGCTGATAACGGTTATGGTGCTAAGGTTGGTGCTAAGTTTAACTTCTGATTTTAATATTAGGAAATATCAGGACTCTCTAACGAGAGTCCTTTTTTTATGTTAAGTTATATTTAAATTGTTCTATATACCAAGGTTTGTCTTTTGTTAAATCAACTTAACTTGATATTAACGAAAAAATCTGAAAACAGTGTTATAATACCTAGGTCTTCAAAGGACAAACTCGAAACATTACAAAGGAATTTCAAATGAAAGCAATCGCACTTGCCGCACTGGCATTGTCTGCACTGGCGACACCTGCCCTTGCAGGACCTTATGTGGAGTCCAAGCATGAATTCAAAGGAACTGACGAAGATTTTTCTAAGGCAGTTCATCAAGGTCGTGTAGGATATGAATGGAAAACTGGTCGTTTCTCACCTTATGTTGAAGGTGGTCTTGGTGTAAGCATTCCTGACGCTGGTGAGCAAGAAACCTTCACCGCACTTGAAGTTGGTAGCAAAATCAAACTGACTGACAACTTCTCTGCTTATGGTAAGTGGGAGAACATCTTCCAAGAAGATTCTACCCGTGACTGGAAAGTTGAAGTCGGCACCAAGTACAAGTTCTGATGAAAGAATGCAATTCCAAGTGGAAGCAGTGGTGTATTGCCTGCTGCTCATCGCAATTATGGTTACTCCCCGCTGGTCTACTTGGGGTTCTTATTATAATTGAGAGTGCTCATGTATATTCTCATCGAAAGATGGAAATGGATGTTCATGGATATTGTAAACAAAATGCAGAACATCAAGATAATATAAAATTTGATGATGAATTGTGAATATGAAGGATATGCTTCGTTGGATGCTGACACCTACTCAGCAACAGAAG
>OCRD01000008.1_pt1 | contig 13889 bp, 4 predicted proteins | sample 1494241 | NCBI WGS metagenome assembly OCRD01 (sample SAMEA3275567, study PRJEB22092) | marine metagenome | biome: ENVO:00000447; material: seawater | collected 2014-06-20T12:00:00+00 | depth 0.5 m | reverse complement strand
CGCAGTTGCTTCATCATCTGCTTGAATAATATTCTTTTTAAGTCTTAAGAAACCAGTAAGTTCAGTAACATTATTTCTAATAGTTGTAATACCTAAATCATCGGCACCAATGAGAACATTTGGTGCCTGTTTAAAGAGTTGTGCATTTAGTGGTGTGTCTGCAATATCAATATCATTTAAATCGCACTTAATGTGAGTACCACCAATTTGAACAAATCCTGCAAATGCAGTAGATGTTGTGCTATCAAGAGTAATATTTACCTGTCCATCACTTGCTTTGATTTCATTTTGTGATAAAATTAGTCTTGTGAGTTCTGTATTTTCACTTCTAATTGAAGTGATAGATCCTGCTTGCTCACCTTGACCCATATCAATATATTGTGCCCCGCCCGCAAAATTGAGTTCGGTAACACCATAATATAATAAATCAAATCTTAATTCTGGATTTTCTTGTGATGCATTAATTGCTGTACCAAGAACATTTAGATTATTATGTACGAATAGACTTGTACTAAACGCATCTAAGTAGAAACCTGGGTTGACAAATAGTTGACCACCAGCATCAGTTTGAGTTTGCCCAGAGTTTGCCATTGCTGGGTAGAAGAACTCGGGATTTGTACTATTAGTTTCATCCTGCTTAGTTAAGTCAACATTATTTGCTTGGAAAGAAGTAGAAACATACGCATTATTGTAACTATCACTAATGACGTTTAAGAACCCGTTAATTGTTGCAACACCAACGTGATTAAAGAAACCTACACTATCAATATTAGCAAATGTTGCTTTACCAGGACCAACATCTAGATAAACTTCATTCTCATCGGTTCCACCAGCACCAGCAACAGATAAGTAAGCAATAGTTGCACCTAGACCAACATCTAGGTTTACCATATTTACCTGACTGTCTGATCCAAGAGGACCAATATCTAAAAAGTGGAAGAAACCATTTTCCCAACGTCCAGCTTCAGTTCCAATAAACGCATGTGGTCTACCATCAGCAATTTTTGGTAATAGATCAGTAAGTGTAGATGTGCCAAAGTTGATACTTGTTCTATTTCCATTGGCAGCAGCACTTCCATCCACAAATCTCTGATCACCAGAACCAATACCTACAAATAATTCTGGAACTCTAAAAGCGGTGTTATTTAAGAATGTGTTTTCTGATGCACCTTCTGGATTATTATAATCTATTTCAGAACCAACTTCAAGAGAACCCTTGATTACAGTAGATTTACCAACACCTAAATTACAATCAACCTGAAGACCACCAGTTGTCCAAATTGCTGGATTTCCAAAGTCATCAGTTGATGATCCACCAGGATCATTTTCAAACTCTGGATTAAATACTCTTAATGTAGCAGAAAGACCTATTCCTGGTTGCTGAATAATATCAACACCTTCCATGACAGTTACTTTGTCATAGAATAGTGCAGATGGGACAACAACGAACTCAGTTCCTAAACCAGTTTCACCACCATTGATTGGATCTGTGATAAGAGGATCACCACCATTAAAGTGAACTCTACCAGCAACATAAAGTGCAACTTCTTTTGGATCTGCTGATCCAACATTATCAATAACAACTAAACCGTGTGCTGTAAATGGATCATCCGCATATGAAGCACCACCAGGACCAGTAAGAGCAACACCAATATCTGCATTACTTCCTGCCGCAGTTCCTTGAGCATTTTGTACAGGAACCGATGGTTGACCAACATAAACTGTACCCATTCCAGTGTCACGGGAAAGTGTTGTGACACCAACTACTACAAGATCCCTAGTTGTTGTTAGTCCACCTACGTTTAACTTAGGGAATGTAGCACCGAAACCAGTTACTGCACCACTATCTCCACCATCAATGTTTAAGTTTCCTTCAATATAAACATCATCTAGCAAATATGATTCGTTAAAGTTGATCAGTGAGTCATCGGCATTAGAACCTCTTGACGTTCGTTCTGTTAGATAATCACCGACTGTACTACCGATGCCCACACCACCTAGCATGACTAGGGATGTTGTCAGTCCAATATTTTGATTCGCATCTCTGACTTCAACGAAAGACGCAAATTGAGATAGCTCTCTACTATTTCTAGTCATCTACTATTCCCTAGCTAGGTGGATCTCTTAAGAGTATTTAGTTTCTCACAATCTTTCTATTTATGACAACGCAAATGTTGTAGATAAACTTCCGACAGTAATAATTAAATCATTTCCAACAATGTTTAATGAAACTGCTGTACCAATCCCATTAGTGCTAATACCACCAGTTACTATAATATCACCAGTCACATCAAGTGCTTGCTGTGGTTGAGTACTACCAATACCTACAGAATATCCAGCCCCAACAATAACATCTGATTGAACTTTACCTCCAATCGTGACATCCGTACTAATCGCAACAGTATTTGCGTTTAGATTAAGATTAGTTGGACTCGTTAAATTGGGGGTGCCAGATGAACCTATCAGTTCTATCCTTTTTACACCAAAATCCTTATTAGCCATAAGTCTTTTTTAGATATTTATTCGTATGATAAATTGATTCCCTCAAGAGTTATATTTTCCATAGAAACTTTATCATCATTAGCATATGGGTTATAAGTAACTCTTGGATCTGCACCTCTTAAATTATAACTTCCAGTCCAATAATTTGTTTGAGTGTCGTCATTAATTGGAGAATAAAAACCATCACCAGAACTAGAAGATGTAGTTACTGATAAAATAGTAGTGCCATGATCTTTTAACCAATTATGAACTGCTCTAGAATCTGCAGTTGGATTTGCTTCTAAAAATAATGCAATCAAACCACATGCAACGGGAGATGCAGCAGAAGTTCCATTGAAAGATGCATCATAAAAATTAGAATCATCATATCTTTCATAATCATTATATCCACCATTAGAAAAAACTCCACCAGCAGCAAGAGTTTCATCTGCTGGAGCCCAAACATCAATACCAGGACCATTGTTTGAATATGATGCCTGATATTCTGCACCAGGAGTAGTCAAAGTATCTTCTAATGCACCAACACATACAACAGGATGAAAGTCTTTTGACTCATCAAATCCAATTCCTTGAGGGTTCATCCAATCTCTGTGATTGCAAGGAACTGTAGATGATGGAAATTCATCTCTAGGGTCTGTTGTACTAAAGTAATCGTCTTCCAAATAATTTAATCTATCTGGATCATCTGCACCAATACCAAGTCTTTGATTATTATTCCCTGCTGCAGCAACATAAATGACACCTTCTAACATCATTTCATTTGCTGCAGCATCAGTTGAATTGGAACGTGAAGAAGATGACCAAGATCTATATGCACCACTAATTTGATTATTAAGTCCATCTTTCATTGCAGTAACTTGATCTGTTACTGATGCATTTCCAATAAATGAACCTGTTGAACCTCTGAATTTATAAATTACATTATCACTAGATAAAAATGCTGCTTGATATCCCCAACTACCATTAATAATCGTTGGATTCTTTCTACCAGTTTCTGAATTAACTGGTTTCAAACGTTGCCATATTTTCATCGCATCATAATTAGTTTCAATAGCCATTGAAACATTGTCATCAATACCAGGCATGTTCCAAATATTTGCTTCAAAAGCATTACCAAAGTTTTTACCTGCTACTAATGATGCACATGCAGTTCCGTGTCCACTTGTTAAACTATTAGTACCATCTAAAGATCCACCCATAGATCTTGCTTCAGTATAATTTGTAGATACTGTAATAGTTCCTTCTGATTGAAACTGTGCAGATCTATTTAAACTGTTTGTCCACCAATCTCTAGATGCTGATTCTTGTCCTGTGACTCTACCATCTGCTCTTGTAGTTGTATATCCATTAGAGATAAAGTAATCTGGATCAATATAATATGGACCATCAAGAATAATATCTCTGACTCTTGATTGACCATTTGCATCCATAAACTCTGGATGATATTGTAAAACTCCAGAATCATGAATAATAACATCTACATTTTTTCCAGTAAGAGAATATGAAACATCACCTTCTTGAGCTGCAACAGTGCCACTATTGTCTGAGAAAAACGTACCAGATTGTCTAACAGTTGGTCTTGCTACGCCATAATTAGATCTATCAAGTTCAGCAGAAGTAGGACTAGTTGCAGGTATACTTGCAGAAAGTACATCACGATAGAACTTTACATTCTTCTTAAATCTTTTTGTAGCAAACTGTGGTTTTGGATATGAATCTGGATTATCAATAGGTGATAATTCTATCCATTTAATATGAGGATGAGCAGCAATCTCTGCTGCTTCCTCTTCTGTCAGTTCATAAGTTCCACGAGTAGAACTATGTTCTTTAAAATCTGTACATGCTACTTGTCTATCAGGAATACCATCTTGATTAGAGTCTACAATTAATGCATCATGAATCTCAGTCCAATATTCTGGACTTGTAACGGATAATTCGTATCTTTGCATCAAAGCATCGTCTCCCTTACTACTCTATATGTAACAATTCCACTCACTCCAGTTTCTGGAGTCCATTGCAATTTACATGTTCCAGAACTAATTGTTGCCCCAACAGAAATTAAAAGATCATTATTGAACATAATTGCATATTCTTGAGAATATGCTGTGGTTCCATCATTAATCACAAGAACTTTTTGTGATTGAATATTATCATTGTATTGGAACCATAACGTATATTCTGCAGTCTTGAAGTCGTCAGTTGCAATCACCCAAGAGGCATCACCATCAGTTGTAACACCTGCTGTTGCTGAGAAATTTCCATAGTCAGTGTAAACACCATAGACTTCTTCAACTTGTAGAGGTGTTCTTGGATTGGTGGTTCCGAGACCAACATGAGCTGCTGTTGTATGTATACCAGGATTAGTCTGGTTGTTATCAAAATAACCAGCAACAATACCAGTTAGATTTGATCCATCACCATAGAATGTTGTGGCATAAAGATCTCCAGTGATGGTAGCACCTGTGCCAATAGTTTCAAACTTTTTAAGATCATTATAATATAGTTCTGCTGCTCCAGTTGGTGTGAATACTGCAGATGTTTGAGCAAATCCAACATTACTAACGATAAAGTTGGTATTCGTAACTGCTACTAGACTACCATCAGTATTATCATGAAAGAGAACGCTATCATTACCACTAGCATAGAAACGGTACTGAACACCACCAGCATAGATTGCATTAGAACCTAGAGTAATATTTCCAGAACTAGTTGAAAGATCTAGATCACCACTGTCAAATGTAATACCATTTACCGTTAGAATACTTGTGCAAGTAGTAGGACCATTGAAACGTGAACTACCAGTAATGTTGATATTACCAGTTCCGTTGATGGTTCTGCTATTGAGATCTAAGTTACCACCAAGTTGTGGTGTAGAGTCATTAACAACCTCTGATGCTCCAGCAGTAATAGTAACAATACCAACAGATACTGGACTTACAGAAAGTCCAGTACCAAAGTTAATTGTAGCTGCAGTACCAACAGCAGAATCGTTATCTTTAATTTCAACACCACTACCAGTACCAGTTACACCAGTTAGACCAGAACCATCACCAACAAATGATGTTGCGGTGATAATACCAGTGGAACGTTCAAGTGTAATATTACTACCAACTATGAAGTCACCTTCATCAACTCTTACTGTACCACTAGATCCACCACCTTTCAGTGAAAGTCCAGATGAAGCACTAGATCCAGCATCAAGAATACATCCATTACCATTTCCAAGATATAAATTTGGTCTTGATGTTTGACCACCACCACCAAGAATTCTTATGTCACCACCAGATCCATAAATTTGTCTACTTTTATTTAATATAATGCCTTCAGCCTGAACATATCTATTAGTATCCTCTGCAGAAAGAACCAAATTATCAAGTCCTTGAGCAGTAATTGTTCCAGTGTGAACTTCTGAAAGTGTTCCAATTCCAGTATTAATATCTGTAGCAAATAGTGTTCCAGTTACAGTAGCACCAGCACTAATAATTTCAAACTTCTTCAGATTATCGTAAAAGAGACTTACACCAGCACCAACTCTAAATGATGCCATCTCTTCAGTCGTTCCATACTGGCCAATAGTAACTGATGGATTTGCATCAATATTAAGTCCACCACCTCCTTGATCTTGGATATAACTATTTGTTCCATCAAAGAATATTCTTAGGTCATTACCTGCACCAAAGATTGCTTGGTCATTATTTCCAAGTTGAATATTACCCTGGAAAGTTACAGAATCTGTAAATGTGGAAATACCAGTTGATTGTAATCCACGTGTGCTAGTAACACCAGCATTAGAGAGTTGTCCAGTAGATGGATTGTATTGTAGTTTTCCACCTAAATCATATCTATTAAATGTATGACCACCTTGAGTTGGATCAAGGAATAGTGCAACATCATAGTCATCACTATTAGATACACCTGCGGTAAAGACTTTATGTTGTCCAACTAAATCACCATCAAATCCAGTAGCAGTAATAATACCAGTAATTTGTAAGTTTGCTGTTTGTGCAATAGTATCAGCAGTTAATGTAAATCCAGCACCAATTCTGATCTCATCATTAATACCATCAATAGCAATACTAGATGAACCAACGGTTAGGATACCAGTAATTCTTGCATCACCATTGACCCAGAGATTAGTTCCCAGACCAATAATTTCGGATTGTCTATCACCAATTTCTACTAAAAATCTTGGATCTGTTGTACCCAAACCAACAGCAGCAGTATCAGTGAAAATACCTACGGATGAACCACCTTCAAGTTCACCAAATACTCCAGATACAGCAGCACCACCACCTAGTCCAAGACCATAATCTACAATATTGAGAGTAGAAATACCAGTGATATTAGAACCATCACCATAGAATTCTGTTGCAGTAATAACACCTACACCTGCAATACCTCTATTGTTTAGATCTAAGTATCCACCAAGTTGTGGTGATGGATCACTAACAACATCAGTTAGACCACCAGAATCGATGTATGCTGTAACCAGACCTGTTGTTCCATCTAAAGTAACACCTAGACCAACAAAGTCGAGGATTTGAATTCTACCAGGAGTTCCACTATCAATACCTGCCTTTCTAACAGAAACACCAAGGATACCAGTGTTTCCTGCTCCTACACTAGCAGCACCATGACCAATAATTTCAACCTCTTCTCCACCAAATGCAGCAGCAAATAATGTAATTGATCCACCACCCGAGTTAATAACATAATCACCTTCAGTGAGTTTTACACCATCAAGGAATACACTTGTTAGATCAGTTTCTGTAAGTAAGAAAGTTCCAAAACTTCCTGAAGCAGGAATTCTAGTTTGTCCTGCAGTAAGTGTATATTTTTCTGTCTGTCTACTCTTAGGAAATGATTCCCATCTCCACTTATCTCCAGTTGATTGTAAATATTGACCACTTACACCACTAGTGCCACCGAGAGATACTGGTGAGAATAATGCACCATCAATAGCAGCATCACCGATGACATCTAATGCGTGTTCAGGTGTTCCTGAGTTAATACCAATACGATTAGTTTCATCATTAGCATATAACAAGGTGTTCGCAACTTCAAGACCGTTACGAACGACAAAATTCTTGTTAATTCCCATCGATACTCCTGGGGTTCACTATCCCCCCGATTTTTTTACTAGTTCTATTTATGTCCATTTAGGGAATGAACCACCACAATTATCTCTTGGATTACTAACTCTTCCACTTATATTCTGTTTAATTCTATTGTAAAGAGTATCTAATGTTGGATAATTTGATGGTTCATTCTTAAATCTATTATACCAAGTTTTCATTTCATCTCCAGTTGCAGCTCTATTAATATCATCCCAATATGCTTGATTGATTTTTTTGGCAACAGAAATTTTTGAATATCTAGCATAGGAAATTGTCCATTCTATTCTTCCTCTTCCATCACCACCTCTTCCTCCTCCATTACCACATCCTCCACCAGATCCACCACCACCAAAGTTATTTCCACGAGCACCTTCCTTTGTTCCTCTTTGTTGTCTGTTAGATCCTTGACAACTTCCAGAAATACTAGATCCTTGTCCTGGTCCACCTTGGTCACATGGCCTTGATCCACTATCTGCTACACCACTAGCGCAAGATCCACCAGTTACACGACCAGCACCACCACCATGTCCACCTTCATCACCACCACGTCTACCTCCACCATCCCGACCATTAGCAGTATTTCCATTGCCTTTAGAACCACCAGGAGAGCTGGATCTTCCTCCTCCACCTCCTCCACCTCCATTGGCTGTTATTCTTGAGTTAGTACGAGCTCCTCTTATTTCGATGAATGAATTACCACCACTAGAACCTGATCCTTCATTTCCACTTTTTCCAGCACCACCAGATCCAATTCTAATTGCAAAATTATCTCCACCTTCTGCTTGGTTCCAGGTGATAACGGAGGCTCCGCCACCTCCACCTCCTCCACCACCACTTTCGTTACCACCATCACCTTTACCACCTCCACCACCTGCTCCAATAACTTTTGCAGTTACTGATGAAGTTCCAGATGGTGCTGTCCAGTTAGAAGATCCTGTTCCATAAGTATTTCCACCAGTAGTAGTTCGCTCTCTGGTTCCTCCAGTATTTCCACTACCAGATCCACCTCTTACACACATAGCATTAGTTGGCAACAATCTTCTGGTATTCAGTGTCATACCATCGAGAGAATATGTACCATTCTCAACAACACATGATCTTGTCGTTACTTTATAAGTTCTTGAAACTCCACCAATATTCAGAGTAGCAGTTTTTGAAGATGAAAAAGAATTAGATGCGTTCATCTTAATTCTTAAATTAGAACATGATGTTCCATTACTTACTGTCTTTCTTGTAGATCCATCAAGAAATGTAGCTCCGCCACCACTCACATTTGCAGTTACACTTACTCCTGGTGATAAACCATGAACGGATCCTGTTGGAGATGATGTAAATCTTGGTTGCGATTCACTAGAAGAACCAAGATTTTGATTAGTTCTAGATGATGGATCCATATTAAAATTATCTATAGTAGTGTCATCTGTAACAGTTACACTTGCAGATGCGTTAGCAGTAGTGTTAGTTCCATCATCTCTTACAGTAATAGACCAAGTATAAGTTCCACTATTTGACATAGTAATAGTTTTGCTTCCACTTAAACCAGTAATTCCAGAAAAACTTGGTCCACTACTAGCAGTTACTCTGTCAGCATCAGAAGAAGACCAAGTAAGTGTTGTACTATTACCAGTAATTAAATTTCTAGGAGATGCAGAAAGAGTTACTGAAGGAGAAAATCTTACTGTAATTGATTTTGATACTGTTTGTGGAGAAACTCCAGCACCAGTTGCTTTTGCAGTATAAACTTCACCATCTGAACTTGGTGTAGCAGTATCACTTCCAGATTGCTTATTTCCAGTACTAAACCCTGTTCCTTGAATAGCTTCAACTTTTACAGCATTAGTTGAATTCCATCTAAAAGTAACTGATGATCCTCTTGCAATATTAATTGAGGTTGGACAAGAAGACGTTGCCGTTCGATTAACACAGAAAAATAGTGTTGGTGCAGGTGGAGTTCCGACAATGACACTAACAGAATCTGATGTACTTCCAGTACAGTTGGAAACTGTCATATTAAAAGTGTTTGTTCCACTTGGAAGATTTGATACACTTTTAGATCCAGTTTTTGTTTGATCACCAAGAGTTGTAACGGGAATTGATGATACACCAAAGTTTGTAGTAACTGAAGAGTTTGTTACATGAGTGTATTCATATCTTAGAGTAGATGATCCACCATCGGGGAAAACGAATGCTGGATTGATTGGATCTGCTGTTAAACTTAATGTTGGTCTAGGTGGTGCTTTTGGTGATATTGTCCAATTAGCAGATCTTGCTGATCCACTTGTCGTAAATGCTGCAGATAAAGATACAGTTGTAGTTCTAGTAGAACAATAATATGGAGTTGTCATAAAGACTTGAACAACATCACCCTGTTTTAAGTCAGTTAATGTTGTACCTTGTTGACTAGTTCCTTTTTTCTTGAGATATGAGTTGCTATTAGAAGTGGTAGCAGAGACATTACAGTCAAATTCAAAACCTCCACCAATTGTAAATTCAACGGAAGCCAAATCACCAGGATCTAATGTTGAACTTGATTCTGGTATATTTGGTAAACTAAATGAATTAATAGCACAAGTTCTTGCTTTTGATGTTACTCTCCAAGTATCTGATGTAGATCCAGCAACTCCACCAATAACGTTAAATGTATTCGTTCCCGATACGGTAAAAGTAGCATCTCTTGATCCTTGGGAATCTGTTGCTGATATTAGTCTTAATTGAATTTGATCACCGAGTCTAACACCAAATGATCCACTAGTCCAACTTCTTACTACTGAATTATTTCTGGTGACTTGATACTGTGCATTTGATCCACTTGTACCACTAATACTAGCAGTTCCTTCATCACCAAAAGCAGTCATACCTTCTAAGGTAATCGTATTACTATAAATTAATTCGTTTCTTAATACGTTTGTTTGATCGGTAAATGTAAATTGATTTGGAATTGTATCAATTGGTCTTGGTCGAGTCGTTACGGAATAAGTATCCGATTGATTTGCAACGGTTAATGTTGCATCTGTTTTTGTGGAATAATTTCCAGATGCTGTTTGCTTTAATTGAATTACATCACCATTGTTACAGGTATTTGACGATGAATTTGTATATTCTTGTATTACAGATCCACCTCTAGTGATCCTATATTCTCCATTACCACTAAAAGAAACAGGTAGTGGGTTATTTCCATTTAAGTTATCGTCAGCACCACTAATAGTAATTGTATTACTTTCATGAACTGTATTGATATCTACATTAATAATATCAGTAAACGTAAAATCATTAATTGTAGTATCTGCTGCTCTAGTTGTAATACTCCAATTAGCTTGGAAAATACCAAGTTGAACAATTGTTTCTACTGTAGTAGAGTAGAAGTTTGATGTTGTATTTCTTAACTGTAATGTATCTCCATCAAAAATCTTTGCGGTTTGAACCCAAGATCCAGTTCCATTTAGGCGTAGTTCTCCATTACCTACAATAAAAATATCTACACCAATTGTGTCATCAATACCAGTAACAGTTACAGTATCACTAACAGTTAGAGTGTTGATTTCTAAATTAGTTAAATCATTGAAATCGAATGGATCTGGATCATCATCAAGGTCTCTTGTCCTAGCAAACCATTCTACCCCAGCTCTTTTACCTATGGTAACTCCAATTCCATATCCTACAGCAAATGCTGATCTACCGACTACACCTGGTGCTAGAGTAACTACTTCAAGTTCAACTAAGTCCTTATTGCGAATAATAATCGGATTATCTGGGTCATTTCCAGGTAAAAAATCACCCGCAGGTCCATATGAATCAGTTTCTTCAATATATGGAGTAATTCTAACTGAAGCACCAATACCTTCACTAATTGCAAATGCTGGTGTATTTAAATTTGCAGTTAATAATGCCTTATAGTTAATGCCAGTAATGGTTACTGGAGAACATGTTGCAGCTGCTCCTGGAAATACCTCAGTAACTTCTACAAAACTAAATGCGTCTGGATATTCGTCAAGATTACCTCTCCATGATATATTAGATCCAGGACCCTGAGCACCAATTAAAGGCATTTATCAAATCCTCCGAGATATTACTGATATTGAGATTGGGAGTATAAAACATCAAAGTCAGTTACTGGATCTCCAGTATTATTTTTTCTGACCAACACATATGTATATAGATCTATACTGTTTGCATTTCCTGTATTTATAGTCAATGAACCATAGTATCTTGGAGACATTCTGACATCATCAATATAAACTTCATCATTATAATATGGTGTTCCACCTTGTTTTGTGGTTATAGCAACTGTGATAGACTCACTAACTTCTAGGAAGTCGGTAAGTGCAAGTCCTGCACGTGCTCTCATGTTTACTGCCCAGTTATCACCAGCATCCTGTGTATAGTAGTAAATGGATGATGTATCTAAGTCTACATTGATAACTGTAGTACCAATACCAAGAACAGTGGCATTATCTAAGGTGGTGTTTTCAATGATTTCAAACACCTTCATGGTGCCTCTAATTTCTGCGTTTCCTTGAACATACATGGAAACATCTGCTTTGGAACTATTTGTAGAACCAAAACCTACATTACGAGTGGTGTGAATACCTGTTGCATCAATTGCCCAGATATCAGAAACATCAACGAGTCCAGATCCATCACCCGTAAATGTACCGATGAAGTATCCACCAATCTCAAAGATATCTTTCTTATTGGAAATAGCACCCCAAGGATACCAATCATTGTCAGTTGTATAACACCAACCAGCATTTTGACCTTTGAATGGGTTGCCATTAAAGATGATATCACCTGGGTTTCCTGCACCCTCGTTAACAAGTTCAACAGAAGATGCTGGTTGAGTAACACCTACAGTATACTTTCTAGAAACTGTTTCATCACCTTGTAGGAATAGACTTGGTGATTCTAATCCTTTGTTTGAAGTAACAGTAAGTTTATTATTGACTAGAAGTGGTCCATCAAACTGTGAAATAGTTGTCTTATCTTCACCACCATCAACTCTTACAGCATCGGAGACATTAACTTCAGATGCCTTAATGACATTAAATCCAAGTTTAGTGTCAGGAATTTCTTTGGTTTCACCCCTAAATCTTGGACGTGGAGTAGAGAAGACTTCTTCATCACCAGCAGTAGTGATAACTCTCTTATTAGAGATGTAGAAGTCACCATCACTATTCATACCTGTGTAAACAACAAATCCACCTTCTTCCTGGAATGACTGAGAAAGAACTTCTTCTGCAGCACTTAACTGACGATCATGCCTATCTGGGAATGCAGTAGAATAGTTACCAGGACCATAACCAAGATATTCAAACGTATGACCAGAGGCACGAATAATTGAGTGTCTTCTAAATTCGATTGGTTTTGCGTTAATCCTTCTGAATACAGATCCACTTACATGAGATGATGCTTGAGTTCCAAGAAGACCTCTATAAACTTTAACTGGATTACCAGTTACAGTCTGCTTAACTCTCATAATCTCATCATTGACTAGAATATAGTCACCAATTTCTAGATCTAGATCATCTAGATCAGTAACATTCATATTACTATCAACTTTTGTCATCGCAAGTGCGAGTGTTCCCTGAAGATTGCCGTATGGAATAGAAAGTCTGCTGCTGAAACTTTCATCACCAGTAGTAATCTCACCACCTTTTGAATTTAATGTAGTTGGGAAAATAGTTGGTGATCCACCAAGTGTTATCGTTGTTAAAGTGGAAACACCCACATTTACAACTAGTGATGTTAAAGAATCTGTTCTTTCAATTAAGTATTCCCCATTAAATAAAGCACTATTACCTGTAGCACCACCAATATAGATCTTATCGTTTACTTGCAATCCATGGGCATTAATGCCAGTTGTAAATGTAGCAATACCAGTTGCTGAAGTATAATCTGATGCTGAAATCTCATATGCTTTTCCATTCAAATATGCATATCCAAGAGAAGAATTTTTCTGCCCAATTCCAGAGATAGTAGATCCAATTCCAACAGAAGTTGCTGAGATTACGTCAAATCTATTAGTTTCACTAACATTAATATTATTGATCTGATAAGTTGTATTATATCCATGATAAAGATCACTAATTCTTTCAATAGTGATGGAATCACCAATGTTATCATAAATCTTAGTGACTCTTACACTTCCTGTTGTATGTCCTGTTGTGGTTGCAATTCCAACAACAGACATAGTGTTTCCGACACCATATGCTGAACCACCATCAATAATTTGAACACTAGTAAGTGTACCTGCTGATGAAACTTGCACCCTTG
>OCRD01000007.1_pt1 | contig 14370 bp, 36 predicted proteins | sample 1494241 | NCBI WGS metagenome assembly OCRD01 (sample SAMEA3275567, study PRJEB22092) | marine metagenome | biome: ENVO:00000447; material: seawater | collected 2014-06-20T12:00:00+00 | depth 0.5 m | reverse complement strand
TATTGTCCTCAACATCTGTAACTATAAAATAGTCACGAACTGTAGGAGTGATAAGAGGGTAAGCTGTTTGGTTTGCAATTTTTGCCATTAGTCTTGTGTTACTTCTTCAACTTCTTTTTTAGTTACTTCTCCAGTCTCTAAATTGATAACAGCATCAGCTCCATATTTTTCAGCTAAGGCTTTCTCATTTTCCGAGAACTCAGATTTAATTTTTTCTACTCTCAAACATAAACCATGCTTTTGAAGAGCAAGATCCCCTAATTTAACCTTGATCTTATTAAACTCAGTGTTAAGTTCTTGAATAGTCTCAAGTTCCTTTTTTGATAATTTTGACATTGTATTAAAATTAATTGGTTAATAATTATTGCAAAGATAAGAAATTTATTCAACCAATTTCTTCGAAACATTGTAACCCAAAGACAATAATACTCTGGGTGTTTTTCCTTTGGTTGTTGTGGTAGAGTGTTCGTATTTGCCTGAAAGAGAAATCCAAGGCTCATTTTTAGAAACTTCTTGAGTCCATTGATTTTGGTTTTCATCTCTCCATATAGGATTTCCACCTTCCTCAGACTTGCTAAGTAAAACATTAAGCCTAACATGTTCCATATCATCTTGATCACATTCACATACATCTTTATGCCACTTGCAGGTATATCCTTCTTCAGCATAAACAAACATCCACCCTAAAGTTCCGTAAGCAGCATTTTCGGGTATGTTATAAAGCTCTTTCATTTCTTTTTCTATACTCAATAAAGCATCATACGGAAAGCCAACCTGTTCAAGTTTTTCTTCCATATATGGTTGGTTAATGTCATATAAACCATGTAAAACACCCTGATGTCCAGATGGTGTAGAATCAGGTTGATCTTTAATCCAATCTAAATTATCAGTAATCCAATCACAAACAATGCGACTGTTTTCTTTATTAATAGTATACATTACTTTGATTGTTTACTACTACCTCCAAAGAAAAAGTCTATAATGGTATTGACTTTTGCTGACATAGCTCCAAATGTTGTAGATATAAATCCTATCTCATACTCTGTTAGAACAACAGTATGTAGAACAAAATACTGAAACATAACGTAGGTTAATGCAAAGTAAGCTATGGTGAAAAGACCAGCTAATATCTTTTGAATAAAAGCATCGTCTTTGTACAAAGACCGTGCGTCTTTTCTATCTTCTACCTCTTTAGCAAATGCTTCACGCTCAGCTTCAAGCATTATCTTTTTTAACTCTAACTTGACCTTTTCTCTTTCTTCTTCAGTAGTAATAACTTCATCAAGAATGCCCTCAGCATTCTCAACCACCTTACCGAAAAGGCCCCCTAATAATTTGTTTATCATAATCAGTATATTTAATTGTTACTTCTTCTCCATTCTCTATTGCCTTTGCAATAGCTGGATAAATCCTCTTATACGCATTAACACTTTTCCCCACGAATCCATCTCTGAATATTTGATTATTTTCCTGGACATCGCCCACAATAAGACAGCCTGAAGTATGTTCGTCAGTGTTTCCAGTATGAATAAGAATATACTCAAACCCAGGGACATCAGTAATGTGAAGCATACCACGGTGTATACCAGGATATTTTTTATCATATCTTGCATGAAATCCTCCTTCTTTTCTTAGTTCTATTTTATACGTGCCAGCAGGTATTCTGGTTTCTCCTTTTACTTTTAGAACACGAGCTTCGTCTTCCAAAGTATAGCATAAAAATCTTTTACCCACATCTGTTAACTCAAAAAGCAGACCATGTGTTGAGTCTGCTTCTGAACTAAATCGTAATACTTCTAATTCCAAAATTTATTTTTTATACATTCTATACAGCTTGACTGCGGTATATGCAATAGCTAATGCAAGAGATATAAATGTTAAAACTTCGTTGATGTTGGCTAATGTTATTCCAAAGGCTCCTGCGTTGGCCCCTACTACTGCTGCTGTATCTTTCACTTCTGTGTGCATTTGTTTAGGTATTATTTGAGACCCATCTGATCTCGCCTTCCCATGTTGCTGTCTGTATCCAATTCATAACCGCAAAGTTAATAAAAAAAAATTAAGGTCGTATCGGTGGTGATGGCTGATTAACCCAGGCACTTTTATTGCTAACTCTGGTGTAATTATTTATAGAATCTTTGTCAACTAAGCTTCTATCTATTCTATTGTCTCTCAACCAAGCTGTAAGGTTAGGATCTTGCGTGGTAGACTCCCAGTGAATTATAGCTGACCTTCTGTCTGTTGCCCATCTCGTTGTTTCCCAGGAAGTTTCTTTTACCCAAGAAAAATCTAAAGTTCTCATCGCTGTGTCTGGTGCTACTACGTATGCTATTGCCATAATATATATTTTAAGGTACATCAGTGGACACGTTAGTAGCGTCCATATTTGTATTGGTTAATGTAATAGTTCCGCCTGAAGCTGCGTTTGGAATAGGATCAACATAAGTTCCTGAAGGATTAAACATTCTCCACCAGTTAGTTAGGTTAGCACCCATACTTAAATCACCTAAACAATATTCATTTCCAGACATATTGTTGTAAAGTTCTAAGACCTCTGCAGCGCTAAGTGCTTTGTTCCACATAGAAATTTCTGTAATGTTTCCTTCAAAATACTGACCAGAAGCATTTCTACCAACATAAAGAAGACCGTCAGTACCAAAGTCTACAGTTGTAGAGGAAACATCAAGGGAGTTTGGTGTTCCTCCATTCGCATACCAAACTGCATTACCACTTCTGTCTACTGAATATACAATGTGTTCCCACTGATCTGCCACTGGGGTGTGAGTACCGTAACCATCATTCCAGGTTGTTCCTGTTCCTGAACTTACCCACTGAAACTTAGAGGTAGATTGATTGTAATATATACTCCACTGTGTTGTTCCACTAAACTTACCAATGACCCTTTGGTTTACGCCAGCTCCTGAAGGGTCTGGTGTTTTAATCCAAAAAGATATTGAAAAGTTTGATGCGCCTAATGCAGGTACAGCTGATCCTTGCTGAAACTCTGTAGCTCCATCATACGAACATGAATATGTAGTAGGACAAACTGCTGGTGCTGGAGCAGAACCTCCTAATCCAGCTTTAGTCTGAAATACATTTCCAGATATGCCTACACCGATTCCTGTAGACATATTAGAATAATGCTATAATGTTAGTAGCTGTAGTTGTATCGTCTACACGACAAACCTGTATAGGTAAGAATGATGCGTCAGGTAAGTTTTGGAATGTTAACTCTTTCTGACTTGCGGCAGCAACATCTTTATCAGTTGCCATAACAGCAGTAAGGTTTCCTGTTCCTCCTACATATAAAATACATCCTTCGGTTGGAGCGTTATAGATAACATAATTATCTGCTGCACCTCCTGCAGAAGCTGGAGATAAAGCTAAGTTTAAATCATCCGTAACTGCTGTCACAAAGTATGCAATATTAGATGAAGTATTATATACAATTGCATTGTTTTGAATACCTGCAGATAGGAATGTTGTTCCTACATCAGTCAATGTACCTGCTGCGCTAAAGTCAGCTGTTCCTGATAAAACCTCAGTTGAGGGATCTGGAATAGGAATAGTAGCACTTGGTATAACATCTAAACCATCTCTTACTTGTAATTTTTGATACGCCATAATTTTTATTTTCTATCGTAAGGGAACATTCGGTTTAACGTGTCACGTCTTGCACCACAACCACAATCTTTACCTGTAGCTTTAGATACTTTGTCGACAACGGTCTTTATACCTGTAGCTTTTGTAAACTTCTCTACAGTGTCACCTAATCCTCTTGACTTAGTTCTTTTCATTTATTTTCTTTTACAGCCAAAGTTTTTAGCGTAGTTGGCCATCTTAACCACGTTCTTAGAATACTTATCTGTATTCTTCATTATCTTGGATGCGGCATCACATGTTGATGTGCCCTTCATGTTTCTTTCAACCCAAGAAGTAAACTTTCCCTCATCTGCTTTTTTAATAGCTGGGAACTTACCTTTCTTTGTACGACCAGCCATTACTTCAAGTGGTCGTGCGTCTTCCAAGAAGAAGAGTGTCTGTAAGACATTCCTTTGTCAGCACCGTATGAGTGACCGTACATTTTCTTAGACATTGCTTTTGACTCATCTCTACGATCTTTCATAGATTGAGATTTCTTTCCATTACGTGCTCCCATTGATTCATCTAAACGAGAGTTATATCCTTGCTTTTTCATAATATAATTAATAAGAAGATTTCATGGATTTCTCCATTCCATATCCTGGGTTATTTTTTACTTTACCTTTCATTGCCCCAGCAAACTGTTGAGCTTGAGCTTTACCTATAGCGTTATAGGGAAAGGTTTTCTTTTTCATCTTGCCCGAATCAGGGCATTTATAAGTTACTGTTGGCATCGTTTTAAATTTTTACAAATATACTAATATTTTCCTTTTCTACTTTTAGGAGAGCTCTTGGTAGATCCTCCTTTACCAGCCCATAGATTTTTACACGCCCAATACCTTGCTGTTAGTTTTGACTTAGCCGATCCACACTTGTGTCTTGCTCTAAAAGATTTACGTGCAGCTGCTGAGTAATTATGGCCATACCCTTTGGCTCCAAAGTGTATAATCTTTTCTCGACCATTCTCACATGCTTTTACCATTCGCTTCTTACCAGGTCTGGTGCTGGAGCGAACAACATTGCACTTCATATTTTTTTTACTGACTCTCGACACTACTTTCTTTTCTTTAATGCTTTAAAGTCAGCTCCTGTAATCTTATCAAAAGGAGGTGCAGCTTTAGCAATCTTCTTTTGCTTGTCAGTAAGCTTGTCTATGTCTTTGTTTTTAAAACCTATACTGTTGTAGTCTTTCTTGTTCATCTATGCTTTATTTTTAAAACTAACCTTTGCGGCTGATGTGTTACTTACAAATTGTTTCTTTCCCCCTGATCTCTTTTTCTTTTTAGCTGTAGCAGCTCTTTGAGCCTTACTTAATCTTTTAGCTTTAGCTAAAGGTAAACATCTGTCTGGATTCTTCTTGTTCTTGCTGGTACCACATTCTCCAAGTATAGATCCATCTGTACCTATGCGTACCCACTTTTGTTTTAGCCACTTCTTCAGTTCGCCCATTACTTTTTCTTTTTAGCAGGCTTGATTGATTTGATCATCTTTTCAATTTTAGCTGCTTGTTGAGCGTGCATCTTTGATGCTCCTTTAAGTTGCTTAACAACTTCTCTCATCTGTTTTACATTCATGATTTCTTACCTTTTGATTTCTTAGCGTAGTTAGGATCTTTGCAATACTTTGATGCTGCAAGATTAGCATAAGCAGAAGGGTACTTATCAAAAGTTCTTTTAGCCCAGGCTATACCTGCAGGACAAATTTTGTTTCCTTTCTTTTTAGTTCTACCTGCCATTAGCAATCACATATTTGATCTGGATGACACTCACCATCTTCAACAAGGCAGTTTTCTTTTCTTAGAACATCTTCGTCTTCAAGATCCTCTATCCAAGCATCAAACCCATTTTGTTCATCAGATTTGATATTATCTAAACTATCTCTCCAAGCTTCTAAAGTTGGACCAGGGCCATCATTATCTGTGCACTCACATACTTCGTTAGGGCATTCTGATAAACCTTTACAGCAAACGCAGAACTCTTTCTCGCATGTAGGTCTGCCGCAATGTTCCTTTATTTGTTCTTCACTCATATTTCTAAAATAATCATAATAATATTTACTACGTCCAATCTCCTCCATATCTTGATATTTCTTTACCAAATTTTTTAAGAGCACTTTTTATTTTCTTTTTTCTAACTTGTCTCTTAGCTTTTCTCATGGCCTTCTTAACCATTCTATCTACCTTTCTTGATTTACCGTCTTGCATTACTCTGGTTTATATTTACTTGTGTGAGCAGCTCCATGTACTTTGCTGTAAAGTCTTTTAGCTCCTTTATATATCTTAGACAAAGTCTTTACTGGTGAAGGAGCGCTACCTTGATTTCCTTTCATCTTTAGCTTCTCTGATTTTGTCATTGGTCTCAGAGCTGTTGTAGATTGTTTTGTATTGCTGGGCATAATAACTATATTTGTAAACACAAAGATACAAATTAAATTTAATGAGTGATTACCTAAAATACTGGAGGGTAATTAGGTATTGGGTGAAAGCTAAGTATAATATCGGAACACCTGAGCTTGAGTTACTTCTATTCTTATATAGTGAACAAATGTTCACTAAGTCAAGGTTTCAAGAGTTTGAAACAATAATGTCTTGGGATACTAAACGATTTAATAACTTATTGCGTGATGGCTGGCTTCAAGTTTTCAGAAGAAGATCTGGTAAGAACGCAACTCTCTACGAACTATCTTATAAAGGTAAGAGTTTAGTTAGAACAGTATATAGAAAACTAAATGGGGAAGAGGTAGGAGAGTCTCCTAACATCAACCCCTTATTTAGATTAGACGCATCCTATATGGATAAGATGCAGCGTAAGATGATAAAAGAGATGAATGAGTTTATAAAACAACAACGACATCTCTCTCCAGAATAACTGTATATACAGTATCCTTTATAAACATGGTGTGGCCTGCAGATCCATCGTAGTATATTAAATCACCAGCACTAATAACAGAAACATCTGTTCCTGGTTTGACAACCTCACCCTTCTTATATCTGAAGTTAGAAGCGTCCGCTGATGTTAATATTAATCCAGAGTCAGAAGTTAACTGCTCTTCGATTGGTTGTATTACAATATATTTTCCTATTGGTTTCATTGTTCTTCTTTATAAAATTCAATACCCACACTTATAAATGGTAAATATAAAACATGTGAGTTTACTGGGTTTTGGTTTGCATCATAACCTGGGTAGGTTCTAAACCCAAGCAAGATGCCTGGGTAGAACCCTATACTCATTTCAAAGTCTCTCATTGTCTGGCGTGTGTTACAATAGCATTAGTAGATAGAATAGTTGTAGCAACACTGGCTGCATTTAGTAATGCATTACGAGTTACTTTAACTGGGTCTACAATACCCATCTTAAACATATCACCGTACTTACCATTCTTTACATCAAACCCTTCGTCCTGGATAAGATCAGCATGCATAACATCATCAACATCTTTACCAGCGTTACAAAGTATTTGTTTCATTGGAGCTTGTAGAGCATCTCTCATTATTAGTTTAGCACACTCTTCTTCATCATACTTCTCTTCACTCTCCACTTGAAAGTCAAATGAACAATCATATAATGCTAAACCTCCTCCAGGGATGATTCCTTCTTGCAGGGCGGAACGCACTGCACATACCGAGTCATCGACTCGGTCAAATTTTTCTTTTTGCTCTATATCAGAATTACCTCCAACATATATACAACCGATACCTCCAACCAAAGAAGCAATACGCTCGTTGACAAAGTCACGCTCTGCCTTGGTGAATGTTTTATTCTGCTGCTGCTCACGGAGCTCTTCAACTCGTTTAGTAATCTCGTCAGTTACTTGGTTTTCTTTTATCACAACAGTTGAATCTTTTCCAACAATGATTTTATCAGCAACACCTAAGTCTTCCATTCTAACAAGAGATAGGTCATCTCCTGTCTTCTCAGAAAAACACTTAGCTCCAATAGCAAGTGCAATGTCTTGCATAAGCTCATGGGTTCTGTAACCAAACGATGGCACAGGGATGTGACAGAACTTTAAACCATTACGAACCACATTAGCCGCAAGGGTATTCACCACATTGTCACTTAGTGATCCAATGATAAGTAGTTTCTCTTGTGCGTTGATGATTGGTTTTAATATATTCTCAATCTGTAATATATTAGATATGTCCTGGTCAGCCACCAATACTTTGACATTGTCCATGATGCACTCATCCTTCTTGTGGTTGTTAATGAACATTGGAGATGAGTAACCTCTGTCAATCTTTATACCGTGAGTTATCTCAGAATATGTCTTCTCAGTTTGAGATCGCTCAACTGTTACAATCCCATCCTTCCCAACAGAGTTGTATGCGTCAGCAATAATCTTACCGATCTCCTTATCGTTGTTAGCAGATATGGTAGCAACGTCAAGTAGTCTGGACTTGTTTAACTTCTTAGACCTTTCCTTTTTTAAGAACTTACCAATATCTTCAGCATGCTTGTTGATGTCCTTCAACACCTCAGCCACATTGTGATGTGGTTTGATCCACTTCATACCAGCTTCAACCAAAGCCTCAGTCAAGACAATAGCTGTCGTTGTACCATCACCAGCATTGGTAGCTGTCTCTTCAGACGCTTGCTTCATCATACGAACCGCAAGGTTCTCGATTGGGTCCATTAAGAATATAGAACTCGCAACAGTAACACCGTCTTTTGTAACAGTCATACCTCTTGTGTGTTCAGGTGACTCTACAATAACTGTACTACCTCTCGGTCCTAATGTACTCTTAACTGCTTTTGAAATTTTCTTGATACCGCTAATTAACTTAGCTCTTGCTTCCTCATCGAATGATAAGTCTTTAGGGATGTATCCCCCTCCTTGTGTTTCCATTTTGGTTTAATTTAATTGAATTAGTATGAGGCAAATATATAAAAAAAATAATACATACTTAAATGTTAGTATGTCGAGTTTAGTAAACTCTTACATATAATATATATATACTATGGTAAGTTGTTTTTTACTGTGTAATATTTTGGTATCTTTTTCGACATTTCGACATAAAATAATATAAGTAACTGAAAACTAAATAGTTATATCCTGTCGAACTAAAAATAAATCGACAGAAGAATGTCGAACTTTAACATATATAAAAGAAAAGAGGATCTTCAGAACGAAGACCCCCTATTCAACAACTAATCAAAACAGAACAATTGGGAAAATTGTTTTCTTTATTTCTTAAACATGTCTCGCATATCTCTACGCATACGAGCCATCTCATTTCCTTCTGCAATCATATCAACTTTTTCGCTACGCTTGCGAGCTCTTTTCATTTTGGCAGCAAGCTGAATGCCTGTCATACCATCTGGTCTCTCATTGATTAGTCTACCTCCCTCGATTGAAAGACCCATATCTATTTGTTTCTTGTAACTCTTCATGTTTTCTTTTTTACAAAGGTAATAAAAAATATTAGATGTCTGGGGGTTGAGGGTTATTATAGCGTATACACACACATCGTCCGTACGGAAACTGATTTTTTTTTGAGGGGGGGGTCGCTGTTTGACTCGCACACTGCAAACATTTTAGCTTTTTGCTATGGCATCTGATGTGGCTCGGTAGTATCTGCCGAAGCTACTACCGGTAAGTTACTTGGTTACTCGGTTTGACTCGGTAAACTCTCTCGCTTGAGTAGTGTTTCCCCTCTGATACGACCCAAAAGTGAACGTTTTGGGGGAAGGTCAGACAAAAAATGACGTTTTACGACCACAGAAGTGTCGTATAATCACTGCACAATCACCCAAATTCCATACATTTTACACCCAAATTTGCCTTGTAACTTACTGACTGACAGAGATTTGAACAAAAGGTAAACTTTTTTTAAACTTTTTTTATTTCATAGTTGATATGAACGATATTTAAACTATATTTGTACAATTCTTAAACGAACGAGTTTGGGATGTGTTCTTTGACAGACTGACAATTATGGTGATGCCTAATGGCTATCTTACCTACTATCGTAGCAGACAATAATACAGATGTGAAATCTCTTAGTTTGGGGGGCGATAGAGTATAGGAAGGTACAGAGCAATCGAATCAGATAGAAGCACATCAGAAACATCAGTCAATGGGAAATGTAGTACAGATTAGCTACCTTAAGTAGCTTAGGTAACTCTGATGATGCCGGAGGGTATAAACTCCGGAGGATGCTCAAGCATCTACCTTAGATGGTCGAAACACAACGACAGATACACTTGAGAATGTATCTGTGTCAGTTACAAACCAAAATTTACTACGATGTTATACACTTACAAAGATTTTTATACTGAAGAGATTGCTAAATACAAGACTATCTCATCTAAGAAATCATTCTTAACAAGGAACATAAAACAAGTAGAGAATCATATCTCAGATGTCACTTGGGCATTACACGAGAACGGATGGTTACTTGGCGAACGAGTAACAGAGGATGACTTGATTAACCTTGAACAAGAATTAGAGTACATTACTAACCTTTACAACTCTCTGTAAAACGAGGGTAATTTCATCTCATTATTACCCTCGAAAGAGGGGTCAGTTACAAACCAAAATTTACTACAATGACAAAGAATGATAAATTACTACTAATGGAATTAAGATGCGAAAAACTTTACAACAAGATTGCAGATGCATTTCATAATCAATCCGGAGGTCACTACAACGATACAATGTACTATCAATGGCTTGGTGCATCAGAAGAAATGCAAGAAGCACAGATTGAAAATGATATTGAGTCTTGGGAGTACGCATACAGAAATCTATCAGCGTGTTGGAAGTATGTAGAGCATTGCAAAAAGATTGATGACCTACAACAGAATATGCCGGATGAAATTTATTGTTAAAAATACCCCTCATACGAGGGGGTCAGTTACAAACTTAATTTATTACTACTATGACAAATGTTAATACCGGTGGTGGATACATCAACGAACTATCAAGAGCAAAGTCTAATCTTATCAAAACTCCTTTGAAGTTTCACGAGGAGTGGAACGCAAAGGTCAACGCTTGTGAATCAATCGAGGAATTAGAAAATCTTGATGAAAGGTTAACAGAACGAAAATATCTATTTGTTCTTGACTTTACATCCGGAGATTGTTTTAGATATGATTACTGCACAGAAGACTTGGAAAACTTTTTGACTGAAAATGGTCACAAGGTAGATGATTGTGAGTGGATGCTCACTAAAAATGGTAAGGTAGAAACCATCCACAATTAAAACCATCCCTCTCCGGAGGGGTGTCAGTTACAAACTTAAATTATACTACTATGTTACTTTACATACTTGAAATTATGATTATGCTTTCAATCTTTGGTACATTCTTCTACCTTATGGAAAAGTTTATCATTGAAAGTGAAGAAGAGTCTAAATAGACTCTTGTCAGTTACAAACTTAAATTATACTACAATGATTGAAAATGCTATTTTAAGAGAGCAATTATCTTCACGAGGTGGAGGTGTTGAAATCGACTTAACTTACTTCGGATACGAGGGTGAAAAGATGACTGCATACCAAAACTATCTTGGTGGAGGGATGCTTGGCAGAATTGAGAACGACTGCACTATCGTAACTTGGAGAGACAAGAGTGACTTGATAGAAATTGCTTTTGAATTGAAATGCTATTTCTGTATGAAAATGGGAATAGGTTTAGAGTATGCAGATATAAACTTACCGGTGTCTGCGTACTAAATAATTAAGGTTAGGTGTGGTAAGTAGGAGGGTAATAGGGAGTCAGCCCCTCGTAAAAATCATCCCCAAAGGCAATAGCCAATGTGCTTCACACCGACCTTGTCAGTTACAAACCAAAATTATACTACTATGAATGTTTATGATGAAATGAACAAAATTGCTTGTTTATATGTTATCTTACCCTCTAACTATGAGTTAGATGATGTTAACAAGGTGTACGAACTTAATCCGAAGTGGGTCGACAAAGTGGTAACCACATATCACGGAGCAGAAACAAACTTATCGGATGTTGTACACGATTTCGAGGGAATACTATCGAAGGATGAGTTTTTTGTTCCAAGAATAGATTATTAAATTACGGAGGGAAACCTCCGGTCAGTTACAAATTAAAATTATACTACTATGACAAACAAAGTTATGATACCACAGGATGTGTGGTGCGACAGATTACAGAAGGAAATTGACTTAAGTAAGGGAAGGTTTTTCTCGGTTACATTCATCAAGAAAGATGGCACAACTCGTAAAATGGTGTGTCGTACCGGTGTGACCAAAGGTTTGCAAGGTGGAGAACTGAAGTATGATGCAAGAGCAAGAAAGAACGCTATTGTATGGGATACCAAAGCAAAAGGATACCGAACAATACCTTTGAAGAGATTGATTGATATGAAAATCAACGGAACTGAATTTATTAACTCACTATTACCTTTTTAGATTGAGAGGGGCAACCCTCTGTCAGTTACAAACTTAAATTAAAACTACAATGAACAAATTTGAAAAAGCAAGCACTATGATTGACTTGCTACACGGAAACGCCACCTTCACTACTGAACGAAATGTTTTTATATCTGTATGGAATAGAGAACTATCAGATACATTTGATGTAGCTATAAGTAAGGAGGAGGTAGATTACTATGCAGATTCATACGATAACTCAAAGAAGTATGCAAGAAAGTGCGATATTACCGGCAACGGAATGAACTATGGATATGTTATAGATGAAGGTGAAATGTATATCAAGGATGAAGAAAACTTGATTGCTCACCTACGAAAGGTAGAGAAAGAAAGTAACCAAGAGTACGACAAGGATGTTGCAGAGGGTAGATTGACAGATGACTTTCTACTGCTTGATTACTATCAATCCAACTACTACTACCACACAGAGTGGGAGGATGAGGATGACTATCAATACATAGAGATTGATGGGGAATTACACGAGATAGCATAAGCTATCTTGTCAGTTACAAATTAAAACTATACTACAATGGAATTTACTTTTGATGAAGGTATGAAAAATTACCTTGATGGATTCGATAGATTTATCGAGTCACTACACGAGAGAGGTGAGGATAATTCAGAACATAATGTGTTACTGCACGACCTTACCTTTGAAATGTTAATGTTTACTATGGGTAGTGATGAAGTCACTATGCCTTCTGCCGATTGTATGGGCAGAGCAGTAATCAAGAACAAAAGCCACTTCAATAATTGGTATGACAAGATTGACAAGAAATATGGGAATGTTGAGATTGTTCTACGACCATACGAGAAGACTTGGTTTTTGAAGACTGAAATTGTTTCCGACAACTACAAGGAAGCAGAAAACAACTTCTCATCCCATATGAAAGACTATGTGGAGAACGAGAGAAAACTTGGTAGAAGTATCGACTGATACCAAGTGTTAGTTACAAATTAAAACTATATTACAATGAAAGACAATAAGATTATTGCAGAATTTATGGGGTACGATATTAGTACCTCTTTGAGAGATGGTGTTGAGTGTGTAGAGTATGCAGATGATAATATACGAGCATTATCAGACACACACTATCACACCTCTTGGGATTGGCTAATGCCGGTTATTAAAAAGATAAACGAACAAATGTCTCCTAATGTTAGTGGATTGTGGAGAATGATTACTCATCCGTACGAATATCATATAAAAGATGTGTTTAGTCAAGTAGTGGAATTTATCAAAGACAGAGGGTAACCTCTGTGTCAGTTACAAATCAAAACTATATTAAAATGAAGCATTTAAAAAGAGATGATATGATGCAATGGATACTTGAAGTATTAACTGAAGAGAACAACGACAGAGTATTTGTTGGAACATCTGAAGACTTCAATGGCTCTGAAGGAGGTATACACTTATGTGGTGAATCTATGGATGAGTACAAGGGTGAGGTAATCTACGATTACTACTCTGAAGATTATGTGAATAGAGAATTTGGGGTGCTCAATAAGTGGGAGAAAGAACTTCAAAAGAGAGGATGGTACTCTGAATGGTATGATGCTGGTACAATAAGTTTGTACACAATTTAAAGTGAGAGAGCATTGCTCTCTGTCAGTTACAAATTAAAACTATATTACAATGATTACAAGTTATTTTATTGATGATGAGGGTACATTGCATACTTTCATTGATGAAAAGAAACACATCACTTTCTCAAATGTAGAAAGCACACATCAAGCAGAAATTCTTATTGAAGAAGAAAATAGAGAATTACTACTTCAATCGTTTAATGATGCAATAAATTGGGATAAACTACCGGAAGATGAGGGGACTAAATAGTCCCTTGTCAGTTACGAATCAAAACTATATTACAATGAAAGTTAAAATTATGCAAAGGTCTGTGTACCACAAGTACGCAGAGGTAGAAATTGATGTTGATGATAAAGATAGGGAAAACTATACTGATGCTGATGGTAATCCTATTGACTTGCAAGATTATCTACACGAAAGAGAAGAATTGTGGTGTGATAAACTTCAAGTAGCTTTAGATGAAGCAAGTTTAGATTGTGGATTTGGTATGGATACTGCAGATTGGACAGATCGTACTGAAGAATCTGAATTTAGATATGAAGCCAACGGAAAAGGAGGTCACTTATAGTAACTAAACTACATTTCCCATTATGTCAAAGATAATTTGGATATAAACAAATTATATTATATATTTGCACGAACAACGAACATATACTTGTTTGTAACGAAGGGATGGTAATGCGTACTTTAGAGGGTTTCGCAACCCTCCATCCCACTAACCAACTAATTAAA
>OCRD01000006.1_pt1 | contig 14894 bp, 9 predicted proteins | sample 1494241 | NCBI WGS metagenome assembly OCRD01 (sample SAMEA3275567, study PRJEB22092) | marine metagenome | biome: ENVO:00000447; material: seawater | collected 2014-06-20T12:00:00+00 | depth 0.5 m | reverse complement strand
ATTTTAACATAATTTCAACAGAACAATGTCAGAAATCACCATTTTTAAGGATATTAAGGATACTTCTCAGCCATTTTACAGAGATGTTATGGTTGTCCTTAACAGAATAAGAGAAGGTTCAAGCAAGGATTTGGTAAAGAAAATCAGGGCTGAAAAAGATAAAACACAACGAAATAGATTGAAGCAATCACTACCAGCAGTGTGCTTTAGTGGTAAGTTTACAAAGAGAAACGATAGTTCTTTGGTGGAGCATAGTGGCATTATATGTCTTGACTTTGATGGGTATAAAACCAACAAGGATATGCTACAAGAGAAAGAGAGATTGTCAAAAGACAAGTGTGTCTTTTCTGTTTTTATATCACCAAGTGGTAATGGTCTGAAGGTACTGGTTAAGATACCACAAGATTCTGACAATCATAAAAACTATTTCAACTCTCTTGAAAAACATTTCGATAGTGAATACTTTGATAAGACATCCAAAAACATTTCAAGGGTGTGCTATGAAAGTTATGACCCTTTGATTTATATCAACGAACTATCAAGCTTATGGGAGAAGATAGAGGAAACAGAATACCAAGAGGTTGTTAAGTACAGAGATAGACCTACCATACCTATCACCAATGAGAATAAGATTGTAGAGATACTAATGAAGTGGTGGGATAAAAAGTATGGATTGAAAGAAGGAGAAAGAAACAACAACATATATGTATTGGCATCCGCCTTCAATGACTTTGGGGTAAACCAAACTCTTGCAGAGTATGTGATGTCAAGCTTTGCTACAAAAGACTTTCCTGACTACGAGATTAAAAGAACTATTGAGTCAGCCTACGCACAGAAGCAGAACTTTGGAACCAAGTATTACGAGGATGAAGACAAGGTAAACCAAATCAAAAATAAATTTAGAAGAGGTGTATCTAAAAAAGAAATCAAGTATCAACTGGAGGAGGAGAAGTTTGATGTAGACAATGTGGACAGTGTGCTTGAAAGGATAGAGGATGAGAATGCTAAACAAAAGTTTTGGACCAAGTCTGAAAAGGGTGTAATAAAGATTGTACACATAGCATTCAAACAGTTCTTGGAGGAGAATGGGTTCTATAAGTTTAACCCTCAAGGTAGTAAGAACTATGTCTTTGTAAGGGTTACCAATAACCTCATCGACCACACATCAGAGAAAGAGATTAAAGATTTTATACTTAACTATCTACTTGATGAGGATGACATCAGCATATACAATTACTTTGCTGAACATACAAGATACTTCAGAGAAGAGTTCCTTACTCTACTTTCATCTATTGATGTTTTCTTTATTGAAGACACTTCAAGTACATCTTATTTATACTACAGAAATTGTGCAGTAAAGATTACCAGTAAAGAAGTAAAGCCTATAGACTACATAGATCTTGGAGGTTATGTTTGGAAAGACCACGTTATAGATAGAGACTTTACAATATGTGAGGTAAATGATTGTGACTTCAAGGTGTTCGTTCAGAACATTGCTGGTGGAACTAAAGAGAGAATCAACTCTATGTATTCTACAATAGGATATATGATGCATGGATTTAAGAACTTATCATACTGTCCTGCTGTCATCTTAAATGATGAGGTCATATCGGACAATCCTGAAGGAGGAACTGGTAAGGGTTTGTTTATGAAAGGTCTATCACAAATGAAAAAGTTAGTAGTCATTGATGGTAAGTCATTCAACTTTGAAAGATCGTTTGCTTACCAGTTGGTATCAGCCGATACACAACTACTATGCTTTGATGATGTAAAAAAGTATTTCGACTTTGAGAGATTGTTCTCTGTGGTGACAGAAGGACTAACGCTTGAAAAGAAAAACAAGGATGCTATCAAGATACCATTTAGCAAATCACCAAAGATTGCTATCACTACTAACTACGCTATTCGTGGTAAGGGTAGTTCATTCGAGAGAAGAAAGTGGGAGTTGGAACTTGCTCAACATTATACCAAAGAGTTTACTCCACTGGTAGAGTTCGGTAAACATTTCTTTGGAGAGTGGGATGACAATGAGTGGTGTCAGTTTGATAACTTTATGATTAGTTGTCTTCAAACGTATTTAGAAAATGGATTACTGAAAAGTACATTTGTAAACCTTGAACTTCGTAGACTTTCTGCTGAAACATCTCACGAGTTTGTTGAGTGGTGTGGACTATTGGATGGCACTAACAACTCAAGCTTGAGAGAAGGAGCAAGGATTATGAAGCAAAGACTTTACCTTGATTTCATTGAAGAGTATCCTGACTATGGACCAAAAGCAAGGATGACTATATCAAGACAAAGATTCTACAAGTGGCTTGATTCATTCTCTATGTATAAGTTCCATCAGAAGCCTATAGATGGTAGAGATGAGAATGGAAGATGGATAGAGTTCAAGAAAAAGAATATGCAAACCTCATTGCTATGATAGAGTTTAGAGATTATCAAACAGAGATCATTGGAAAGGGTACGGAAATTATCCGTACTCATAGATTCCTTTACCTTGCAATGGAGGTTCGTACTGGCAAGACACTAACAAGTTTAGGTATCTGTCAGGAACTGAAACCTAAAAAGGTTTTGTTTATCACCAAGAAGAAAGCAATATCAAGTATAGAAAACGATTACAATCTGCTTAATCCAAACTTTGAATTAACTGTAATTAACTACGAATCTCTGCATAAGCTTAGCAGAAAAGGTTGGGATGTAATTATAGCAGATGAGGCTCACGGTATGGGTGCTTTCCCTAAGCCAAGTGGACGTGCCAAAAGATTTAAGGAATTTGTTTTTCATTCTAACCCTTATATCATTTTGCTTAGCGGAACACCCACACCCGAAGCCTACTCACAAATGTACCATCAAGTGTATTCTATACCTAACAATCCATTCAGAGTATTTAAAAACTTCTACCAGTTTGCACATCAATATGTTAGTGTAACCAAGTTAAAGGTTGGAGGTATGTATATCAATGATTACTCAAGAGGTTCTGAAAAGATTATAGAAGCAATGAAACCATATACCATAAGGTTTAGTCAAAAGGATGCTGGCTTTGTTGTGGATACACAAGAGCATGTGTTGGAGGTAGAGATGGAAAAGGAGACTTCTAAAATCATCAAGAAACTAAAGAAGGATCTTGTGATTGAAGGAGAGAGTGAGGTTATACTGGCTGATACATCTGTTAAACTTATGACAAAGGTGCACCAGTTATGCAGTGGTACTATTAAGTTTGAGAGTGGTAACTCTATGGTTCTTGATTATAGTAAGGCACACTTCATCAAAGAGAAGTTTGCTGGTAAAAAGATAGGTATATTCTACAAGTTCAAAGAAGAACTAAATGCTATCAAGAATGTCTTTGGAGAAGATATTTGTCAAGACCTGGAGTGCTTTAACACAACAGATAAAAACATTGCTCTACAGATTGTTAGTGGTCGTGAAGGTATTAGTTTAAGACAAGCAGATGCTCTTGTGTACTACAATATAGACTTCAGTGCTACCAGTTACTGGCAGTCGAGAGATAGAATGACAACTAAAGATAGACTAAAGAATGATGTGTACTGGGTTTTTAGTAAGGGCGGTATAGAAAAAGAAATATACAAAGCAGTTATTAAAAAGAAGGACTACACACTAAAACATTTTAAGAGAGATTTATTAACTTTGTAATTATGACTGAACAGCAGATACAAGCCAAGCGTATAAAACAATTGGAGGACGAAGGCTATTATGTAATCAAGCTGATCAAAACAAACAAAAACGGAATACCTGATTTAGTAGCAATACCACCTGATTGTAATGTAATCTTTTCTGAGGTTAAAAAACCAACAGGTAAACTATCCAAGCTACAAGAATATAGACTAAAAGAATTAGATAAACATGGATGTAAGACTGAGGTATACAGGGGGTGAGGATTACGATGTGTCAGAAGACTTTTTAGAAAGCATGTCTGAGATAGACTTCACCACAGCTATTAAGATTGCACGTAACATTGGCAGTGGCTGGGTTACATTACCTCATACAACTATGGTATCACACGTTCTCGGTGGTGTTGTAGAACACGATGGAGAATATATTACATACGCATTAGAGTTATTGAGATTAGAGGATGACTTCATTCTTCTAACTGATATAAAGCTAATAGAGATGGACGAATACTTAGACTTAATCAACTTAAATTTATATATCAAAACAGATGAATATCAACACACAGAAAACAATAGCACTGAAGAACATAGTTAACAGTGTTCTCAATGTCAACGTAGATGAACGAAAGAAAACAGATGAGATTGTAAAAGCAAGAGCAATCTGTTATAAGATTATGAGAGACGAATGTTACTTTACTCTCAAGTATATTGGTAATCAGTTTAATAAAAACCACGCAACCATAATGCATTCACTGAAAGAGTTTCCTTTTATGATGAAATATGACAAGGGTTTGCAAAGGTCTTACCATAAGATTCTTGGAATATGGGAGCAAGAAGCTGATCAATACGTAGAATTAAATCCTACGCAATTAAAAAAAGAGCTAAAAGACTTGCAAGAAAAAAATAATTTGTTAAATTTGTCCCTATTAGATGTTCAAGAACAGTTGGAAACTGTTCAAAGACAACACAAAAGACACAGAAACATCATCGGAATGATTGATGACCGTGTACCTGAAGAAAGACTTCAGGAGGTTGAAAGAAAATTAAACAGCATACTAAACGGTATGTAAAACAATGGGAGTATTAGCCGAAGACACAGAAAAGATATCTCAAATATCCTTTGTATGTAAAGAGATTCACGACAAGGTGGATGATATATACGAGTCACTTATGGACCGAGATAACGAAGAGGCTAAGGAACACATCAAAGAAATCATAAAATATCTTACGGATCTTGATAGGTCATTAACAGAAGAAGTATAATGGCGTATAAAAATAAAGAAGACCAGGCGAAAGCATCAAAGCGTTACTACGAACAGAATAAGAAAGAAGTAAAAGCCAGGTCTCGTAAAACCAATAGGGTTAGGTCAGATAGGAATAAGATTTACATTGACAAGATAAAAGCAGAAAGAGGTTGTATTGATTGTGGGGAAAGCAATCCTGTAGTGTTAGACTTTGACCATGTCAGAGGAGAAAAGATTAGATGTGTCTCTGATATGGCACGACAGTCCTACGGATTAAAAACAATACAAGCTGAGATAGACAAGTGTGAGGTTAGGTGTGCTAACTGTCACAGAATAGTAACTGATCAAAGGAGGAATGAAAAAAGAAATAGCAATAGAGCTGAACGAGTTTGCAGCTGAGCTGGCCTTGAGATATTCAAGAACAGATAGGGAAGGTAATTCAAACAAAGAAACATTTCATGTTGAAGAAGTTATACCAACATCAGACCACACAGCAGTAGTTAGATTTAAAAAGAATACTGGTAAGGTTGGTCTTGCTTTTTGTTATTATATAAACAGAGGTATGTCCAAGGGCTGGAAGTATTTCTTTCCAACTGACTCTCACATCAATGGGTTCCACGCATTCCTATATTACAAACTTGAAGTTGAAAGAGAAAACTTTGACAAGAACTTTTAGTCTAAGTACAAGTCATCTAAATACTCTCTACGCTCTCTTTCTCTCTCTCGTTTATCAAGCTTCTGCTGATATAGATACTCAGCGTTCTCACGCTCATACTCCTTCTTTGCGTCCATCATTTCGTAGTAAGCTTCAGGATCATACTTCTTCATCTCTTCTTTAGTAAGCTTAGTTGTCCTTTTAGGCTTCTTCTTTTTCTTTTGCTTACCTTCGATTTGATACTGTGAATAATTTAACAATCTCATTATAGCTTTCTCAGGCGATTCACCACCTTCAACAACCTTCATAAAGTTATTAGCTATCTTGTCTATATTACTGGCAGGTATTCCACCTAAAGTTAAAATTTCATAAAACATCTTCTTGGTAGCTTCCGCTTTCTTTTCAGGATCTTTTATCTTATTAATTTTGGCATATTGCTTAGCTATGTTAGCCGCAACTGTAACTATAGGCATATTTCTTGTTGGATTACCAGCCCAAGGTTTACCAGTAGCAACGTCACCAATAACATTAAACACATCTCCTATAATAAATAGTGCGTTTAAGTTTCCTATAATACCAGCTCTTAATAAATCTGCTTCATCCTCGTCTTCCCATTCAGCAAGTAATCCAGGCATACCGTTGGTTACCCATTGGAAAAGGACAGGCATAAACACGTGATACATAGCTAAGGTTCTCATATTTTCTCCAACAGTTCCTTTACCAGCAGTTCTATCCCAAGCCACAAGCTTTCTGTTTAAGTTTGTAAATGCTTGTATTTCTTTACGCATATACTGTTTAGGTGTTGTCAAGAACATATTCAAAGCACGATACAAAGGATCACCAGTTTGTAGTACATCTCTATCTTGTATATCAGATGACTGCTGAGTTCTCTTAGTATCTCTTTCAAACTTAATGATAGCTTCGTCAATAGCTTCTTGCTCACTCTTTCCTGCTTTCAAAGCTTGGTCTTTGTAGTACAAGTAGTTCGGCATACCACCTAACATAATTGCATTTCTATCACCAGTCTTAATGAAGAACATCATCATATTAACTATCTTATCCTTAACTGGTGTTGGAATGAACTCTTGCATTGCAGTATCGCTATAGCTTTCTAAAACTTTAACAATGCTTTCGTACTTTCTGTCTTGCATATAAACAGAATTATTACCCATCTCTTTCCAAGTTCTTACAAGCTTTGGAATGTTAGCAAGAGTTGCTCCATACTTCAACCAGTTAGTTACACCAATATCATTGGCGTATGTAAATACAGAAGTCATCTGTTTAACGTGGATTAGTGGGCTTAATCCTAATCTTGACAAGATAAAGGCGTTGTTCATCCAGTTAATAAATATAGCTGATTGTTGAGACTGCAAACCTTTAGATGCTACACGCTCTATTATAGTATCTATTTTACCCATTATATCTTTACCGTACAATCGTTTTATGTTTCCACGTATAATATCGTTGGTGAATATTTTATTAATATCTCTTATACTTTCCGCATAAGCAGCAAAGTATTCCATATTTCTTAAGTAGGTAAACAGAGCGTCCGTACCATCCATGTCTAATATTGGATTGCTATTGTCTTGTCTTGCTATTGTAGACCCAGCACCCACAGATGTCTGGTATGGGTTACCTTCACCTAACATATTAAGAACTCCAGCAGCATCCTTTTGCCCTTGAGTGTACAACATACCTGCGTAGAACTGATTCCAAGGCATATTGGTTCTGTATATTCTTTTATATACTTCGTTGTAGTGGTTATATAACGATGGGAAGAACTCGTTGACCTGCCAGTCTGCAAACTCTTTTACTTTAGGATCAAGCTGTTCAGTAATCTGATCCATTATCTCAACATAGTTATCACCAAATGTTTTCTGAAACTTTGCTGCGTTAGCAGGGTCTTTGTACTGATTGTAATAATAGTACATTTGATTTTGACTGAGTATCAACTCTTTTCTACCAGCTTTGTTTTCAATAAATATACCAGTGGGTTTAGGTTCTCTTAGCTTAGGTACTAACGACTTCCATTTCTTTCCGAATATATCTTGAAGCTTTAGTGTTACAGCTTTTTCCACCAACATAATACGACCTTTAAACTCTCTGTTTGAAGCGTCTATTCTATCAGTAACAAGAGTCTGAAGTTCCCCTCCAAACAAATCCCCTGGCATTGCATCAATATGATTCATCAATGTACTAAGATCCATCAAGGCGTTGAATGGTCTTCCAAGCATTGTTCTAAGACCTCCATACCATTTCTTTAATCTGCTTTTAACACCTTTAACATCTGGGTCTTGAGCGTCTAATATTTCTTGATCTCGAAGCATCTCTTTAGTTTCAGGATCATTCATATCTAACCTGTCTTTATCATTTCTTATGGCTTGATAAGCTATAGCAAAATCATTCAGATACTTTTGACGAGCCTCGTTGATTTGCTCTTTGAGATTTGTCTTACCAAAAGCTACAAGGTCCGCAAGGTTAGATGCCGCTTTATCTAAAGCGTCTATCCTGTTAGCATCAATCTGATCTTTCATTACCTCAGCGTTAGTTAAAGACATAAGTATCTCTAAGTCTACCATCTTTTGAATCTCAGCGTCAGTTGGTTCAGGCTTTTTAGCTAACTTATTAAACTCACTAAGTAGTGACTCATATAGTTTGCCTAAAGATTCTGCGGTCTGAGCATTTTTAATGTCTGCGTAAAAATCTGAAATGAATGTAAGCCTTTCAAGAACTGTTACATCCACACCCTTTGCAGCTTTTCTTTTGCCTGACTTTTTAGTGTACTGTTTTAAATCTAATATCTTAGATATTTTAGAATCCAAATCACGTATAGCTCTCTTCATTACAAACTCCTCAACTTCACCCATCAACCTATCTATGTTAGTGGCATCAGCATCTGTAATCTTACGAACCATGTTTATTACCTCACTTTTAGTATAAGAGTCTTTAGGTAGAGATTTACGGATAAAGTTTCTCAGCTCTCTTTTGATAGCTTGAAGATTCTTTTTAGTTCTATTAGTGTTTCTTATAAGCTGACGAGCTGCACGAAGATTGGCTCCAATATTTTTAGTTGGTCGTATACCTGTCTCTCTTTGAAGTTCGGTCTCCATCTTAGCTTGTTGAACAGTAAGACCACCCTTCTGCCCCTCAGCTATGTATTCAGGTTGAGCTTGTAAAAATTCAATAAGACGATCCATTACTTCATTCTTGCTTAATGTCTTATCCTTTTCTAACTTAGCTCTAAGCTTTAGTATCCTTGAATATAACTTGGCACCTACTTTAGCACCACCCTTTACATCGCCAAAGCTTGGAGGCATCTTAGAAAACAGGTCGGGTTTGATAGCCATCAACTCATTTACTTCTTTTACCTTAAGCTTTCTTATCTTAGTAAGGTATTCTTTTATTGATGCATCACTAAAGTTGTTATCTCTACCAGCTATTATTATTTCAGTAGCAGACATATCTTTTTTGAACACATCTCTTTGTTCACGCTTCTTTGGTTTTGTTTCTAACTCAAAACCGCCTGTTTCTTCCAGCTCAGTATTTCTACTAAACAACCACTCTGGAACAGTTATCCTAACCATCTCACCACTTTCACCAATATCTTGTCCGGAGGCTCCACGCTTTGGAGGAGCTTCTGATATTGTTATCTGAGACATTGGCAGGTTGATAAACTTACCACCATAACCTGATGTTAATATAGTTAATGCTGTTGGTGTTTGTTTATATATTCTTTTCTTTTGAATCTTAAACTTAACATCTTTCTGTTCTCTCTTCTCAGTCTTTGTTGGTTCATAAGGTGGAGGAGTATTCTCTTCTGTAAAGTATTCTATTTTACCTCTTGCAAAAACTCTTGTTCCATATACAGTAGCTTCCTCTACGCTTCTTACTGGAGTTCCATCAAGTGTTTCAAACAACATGGTGTTGAATGGATTGAACCTCAACTCTGTACCTGTTAAGTCTTGCTTATCGTATGGTATATCTTGGTATAGACCATCAACAGATGCTAATGGAAACTTATTTTTTATTTTGTTCTTAACTTGATATACAGCCTTTTGATGTGTGTTCAAGTATACATCTTTCAATGTAACTGCTGGGGCATAGTTTATCACCTTACCTCTAAAGTTACCAGAGACACCATCAACTCTCTTGTAAGCGTCTGTTTTAGTCCCCTGGTGTATTGCTTGTATTGGTAGTCCTGTGTTCTTAAATACGTTAAGATTAAGTCTTACGCCTACATTCTCACCTTGCTTAGGCTGGTTGCCTTCTGCAATAATTCTTCTTGCAACTTTATCTGTTTGAAGAGCTTCATCTACCTGCTTTTGAGTAAGCTTTGGCATATCCTTTTGCTCTCTCTGCTCTACATCATAAAGCGTTTCCATCTCCTGAAATGTAAGAGCATCACCTTTCTGTTCACGCTGTGAAGGTTTTCTTTTATAGTTTTTAGCTTTGTTGTAAGCCTTACCATAATCCTCTATACGAACACCCTCTCCTTTTTTAGCCTGGTATTCTGGATCATAAACAAAAAATACATTGTCAGGTTTATCTTTTAGATTGGTTTCTTGCCATCCTTCTGGGGCAAACTCTTCGTTAAATGTCATTCTAACAAGAGGTCTAAAACCATTCTCGATATACAAAGGCTCTAAGTAAGTAGCAAAAGCATCAAAGAATTTTCCTCCAGACTCTCTTCTAACCTTCTGTAAAACTTTAGCTGCTTCTGATTTTTTAGATTCAGGATCTTTAAACAACCCACCCATGTATCCATCACCCATAACATAAGCTCCAGCCTTACCGTCCGTAGTCATGAATAACTTACCTCCATCGTCAATTATTTTTTGAGCATCTTCTTCTGTAAGAAGTGTTACCTGAAGCTTGTCATCTGTTCTCTTTTCAATAGCGGACACTTGTGCTTCTGCAAAAGATTTAGCGTCTGTTGTTTGTACAACATCTTCAGGTGTGTAAACTTCCTTCTGTTCACGTGGCTGAACTTCTGGTTGCTGTTGTTTTTCATATCTACCCTCAACAACTGATACATTTCTTACCGCATATTTTTTGCCTGATTTTTGAATTAAAATGTCAGATCCAGATTGTCTATCTTTTGGCAAGTGTAATATGGGAGCGCTTCCGTCTTTTAAAGATATATGAAATGGGTAGCTTGGATGGTCATCTTTTTTTACTTCTACCTCGCCATTAACTTCAATCACAGCATACACATCACCAACACTTAATCCTTTGGTTAACTTTTCTGCTGTAATTCTTGCTAACAAATCTACTAAACCATTTGCTGTTCGAGATGTTTTTTTAGCTAATGTTTTGTTTGGGTCTCCATCTAAAAATTCTATGATAGCCGCTCTTCCTTCTTTAGGTAAAGTCTTAGCTAACTCTCCAGCTATATCTTCTATTATAAAACCTCTCTTCTCAAAAGTTGTAGTTGTGGGGTCAGTAAAATAATCATTAACATCCTTCTTTAAATCTTTAGCGCTTTGTCTTAGGTTAATGTTTCCTCCGGCATTCCTTACAGCTGTAGAAACTGCAGACCTAAATAGCGATGGAGATATTAAATTGTTGTCCAACATTACATCCAGTATCGCTAAAGTAGACTTTACACCTGAAGCACTACTTATTAATTTTTTATCAGTACCCTTTGTTAATGTTAAATATGCCTTTCCATTATTTTCTTTTATCTGTTTATTGAGTGCGTTTGCTATAGTGTTTGCTGTGTAAACTTTACCTGAAGCCCAAACATCACCAAACTTAGTTACAAAAAATACACCACCCTCACCTTCAAATATAACTTTACCATTATACTTTATTTGTCCAGCAAGCATGTCATCTGGAGAAGTAATTGTGGTTGTATTACCCTGCAAGAAATCTAAGTTTTCAGGCTGAGTAACTCTTCCTTCTTTTAAAAAGTTTTCTATGTTTTCTTGTTGAGTATAACTAATTTCAAATCCACCGATTTGCTGTCTCTTTAAAGCGTCAATAGGATTGTCTACCTTCTTACCCCCTGCAAAGTCATCAATAATACTTACATCTTCCTCTTGAATCTCTTGTCCTGTAGTTACCTTTTTAGCTATGGTGTTAAGAAGATTCACAACATCTTGTTCGGTCTGTGTAAACTCTTCTACCTTTATACCAAGTCCTTTGGCTATCCTATCTATCCATCTTCTCAAAACACTCTTAGATCCAGCGTCAAGCTCTTTGTAGCCAGCCGCTATCTCTCCTATAATCTGAGCCAGCTTCTCTTCGTTCTGTATATTCTCATCATAATTAGAAGCAAAAGCATCTATGCTTTTCTTTAGCTCAGAATCTTTGTTTAAAGACTTTGAGATAGCCATCATCATATTCTTAGTAACACGACCAGCAGCAGCATCTGTCTTTAACTTTGTTAATAGTATTGCGTGAAAAGCCTCGTGAGCTACTGTAGTTCTATCGGCAGACTCAAGGTTTATGTGGACAGTATTATCTACAAATGTTCCTTTACCTCTACTGTTAGTTACATTGAAGTAGTCCTCTGCATTTTCGTGAAGAACTATCTTTACATCAGGAGCAATACGAGCTAATGCTTTTCCAGCACGCCTTGCTTTCTTCTGTACAAAGTTTTTAAATTGGTTAGTTCTTTTAGGTGGCTTACTTGCTCTATTGATAGATACAACCTCATCGACTTGCTCAAAGACCTGCCTATCCTGATCTGTGGATACATCGGTATCCTCAGTTACTTCACCCTCAACCATAAGCTGAAGGTCTTTTGTTTCTTCTGTTACTTCCGTTTCCGTCTCCTTGGGTTGAGTCCCTTCGGTTTGGGTGTCACCTTCTCTGGCAGGTCGCTGAACTTTGTCGGGTACTCCCTCAACCACTTCTTCAGTAGTTCCGGATTCGACTGGGACAGTTTCCTCCACTGTGCTTTGCTCCGTACTGGCATCTGTTTCTTCGTATAAAATGTTATCTAACTGTTGATTAAGTTCTTCAATCTCTTGTTTTTGTCTCTTAACCAATCGAGGGTCCTTACCCTCTATCTCTTGTTCAAGCTTTTGAGTTCTTAATAATATACCCAAAGCTTTCTTCTTTTGTTCTGTTGAGAAGTCTACAGGTATTTGGTTCATCACATTGACCACTTCATTGTATGCGTCTAACTGTGATTGACCTTCCTGTTTTGTTATATCTCCATCAAGGATTGCTTGCTTTATTATTTGCACATAAGCATCTTTGTATGCAGGGTCTTTGCTTATATCCTCAAACATTTCAAACACTCCATCTTCAAGTTGAGTGAAGTCATACTTACGAGCAGCTGTAGATATAGCTCCTGGCACACCCAATATAAAACCACCCACTGCCTCTTGAGCTCCAGCGTATAAAACTTCAGACAATATATTTTCTGGAGCCTTAAAATACTCATCTTCTTTTATGTAGTTAAATAATTCTTTTGCTCCAATATCAGCAAGCTCTTGAGCTGCTCCTGTTTCAAATTCAGCAAGACCAGCTGCTGTAACCACTAAGGTTCCTTTGGCGATCATATTGTTTATCTCTCTGGAAACAATTTCATTAAAAGATTTACCAGCTGCGTCAGTGCTTTTTCTCTGAAGAACTCTTAATAAAACTTTATTAGCCAGACCTTTTTGTGCTATCACATTTCTTAAACCAACAGCCTCTAATCCAGCTACTACAACTCCTAATGGAAGTTTTAGAGCAGCCTTTTCTGCTTCACTTACATCAGCAAATGTAGGGTCATCTTCCATCTCTTTTGTAAGAGCATCTGATACCTGGGTATACATCTGTGCTGTACGTTGTGCCCAACCACCTATACCACCAACCATAGCTGGTAATGATTCAGTTAAACCAAGCAAAGCACCACCCCAAAAAGACTGTTTCTTTAAATCGCTGTACTCTCTGGTTGTTTCATCATCACCCACAGTAGTCACGAGTCCCTCTCGTATTGCTTGGAGTATCCCCATATCTTCATTGAAGGCACCAGCAAATTCAGAGTATGGTTGCTCTACAATCTCATCATCACCTGCCTTTAATAGTTTTCTGTTATCGTCAAGTATCTCGCTGTTTATTTCATCCAGCTGATCACCTTCTAACAACTCTATATACCTCTCTGCATTTTGAAGTATATTCTCTTCTTCTCCTTTTATAAACCCTTTCTCAATGGCTTTCTTTACAACTTCAGCGTTGTAGTTTTCTTCACCCATCTGAGCTTTCAAAGGAGCTAAATAAGTGGACACATCTATCACCAAGTCAGCAAGACCTGAAGCCATGTTTGAATAACCCTGCAGTAAGGCGTTGTAAAAAGCTCCCATCTTAGTACCAGTCTGAGCTTTCATTTCATAATAAGCACCTACAGATCTATCCAACTCAGCTCCTTGCAACTTTAAAATATTGTCTTGGTTTTTGAGTTGAGCAAGTTGTTTGTCTAAAGCATCTTTCTGCTCACTCCATAGTTTCATAAACTCAGGGTTAGCATCTATCTGAGCTTGATCCATAGATTCATACTGAGCATTCAATACTTCAAACTCAGTCTTGTTGGCTATATACTTCTTGATTTGATCTGCTTGAATCTTAGCTAACTCATTCATGTTAGCTAACTCAATCTTTACTTCTTCATCAGTAAAAAATTTTCTTTCGTTCTGCTTATACCTATCCTCTAAGTCAAGCTCTTGAGATCCGTCAAGCTTATTTGCTCTTATAAACTCCTTAAGCTTTTCGCCTTCTCTTGTATCTTTTTTATCTGTAATATTGTCTGTTTCGACAACTATCTCCTCACCGTTTGGTGCGATAGCTCTTACCCTGTCACCTCCAATGGCTTCTTCAAACTTAAAACCATAGTCTCCAAAGTGATACTCCAGTTTAGGAACAACAGCTTCTTCATTCTTGGTCATCAAGTCTAAGTTGATAACCTGCATTGAGTTTTCGAAAGGATCGTCTAACTCCTGCACGACAGGCTTAGGAGTTTCAAGGACTTCTGTGTCTTCTACTACAACCTCATCAGTTTCTGGAGCGGAAGGCTCCGATGAGCCAGGTTCTTCCACCACTGTAGTATCTGATACCATAACTTCCTCTTCCCCAGTGGGTAGAGAATCGTCTTTTTTTTTTACTCCCATCAACAAACTAAAAGCATCCTCACTACCGTTATATCCTGTTTCTACAAAATACTTATAAGTATCAGTAAGTGCTTCTGGATTAGTGTTAATCAGCTCTGTATAGTCCTCAATACTTCCATTGTATCCTGTTGACACAAAGTAATCATAACCATCTTTGATTGCTTCTTCGTTCATTTTTACGTATTGTATTTACTACCTGTTCCTTGTCCTGACTTTTTCACCCCACCTTCAGCGTTGTGAACAATACGAGCTTTCTCTACAT
>OCRD01000004.1_pt1 | contig 21170 bp, 32 predicted proteins | sample 1494241 | NCBI WGS metagenome assembly OCRD01 (sample SAMEA3275567, study PRJEB22092) | marine metagenome | biome: ENVO:00000447; material: seawater | collected 2014-06-20T12:00:00+00 | depth 0.5 m | reverse complement strand
GTGTGAGTGGAGTTCACATGTGTGCTTTTCCTATCTATTTAGATTTAGCGCATTATTGTAATATTGTGAGAAATTTAAATATAATTTTACAAGTAATATATGGTGTACAGTATATCTATTTTCTTTTAGGATAAAGTATACTCTACGCGCTTGTAATAATGCGTATCAGAGCAGATTTAACTCTATGGAATCCAACCAATTTAATGCATGGTCCTCATGTAGATTATAATGGTTTTCATTATTCTTCAATTTTTTATCTAAATGAATCTGATGGAGATACTGTAATCTTTAATGAGAAAGTTCCTAAAGGTAAGAAAATTGCAGAAATGGATAGGCATTCTTTAACAATTAAAGAAGTTATTGAACCAAAACCAAATCGTTTGCTATTATTTGATGGCACATATATTCATACTGGTCATTCACCATCAAAATATAAGTGTAGGAAAATTTTGAATTCAAACTACAAATGAACATCTTTGTCACTGATCCTGATCCTTGGAAGTCTGCAAGAGTTTTACCCGATAAGCACATCGTCAAGATGCCTTTAGAAACCTGTCAGATGCTTGCTATTGTATGTTCAGACAAATGGGGTCATGGATTTGGCACTCTTCCTAAAGCAGATGGGACTCCTTATGCTACTGAGAAGGGTGCCTTTCGTAATCATCCATGCACAATATGGGCTAATGATTTTGTGATGAATTGGCAGTGGTTACTTTCTCATGGATTTGCTCTATGTGCGGAGTATGCTGCTCGTTATGGTAAGGTTCATACATGTTTCACATCTCTGAATGCTGCAAAGGAAATTCTTCCTACTGGAGATCCTACAGGACGTAGTGGAAAGGGTCCTAAAGATTTTGTATTTGCAGGACCTGATGAGTTTAAGTTAGATACATCAATATCCATCTATGACAAATACAAGATGTATATTGCTTCTAAACCTTGGGTAAAAGATAACTACTTAAAACTGCCCCATCGTAAACCCGAATGGATATGAAAACTACTTTGACAGTTAGTGATGATGGAGTTCTAACCTTCACAGAAGAAATACTGCAAGAAACTGGATGGAAAGAAGGAGATATGTTAGAATGGATTGTCAATAAAGACGGTTCTTTTACTTTGACCAAATATATTGATGATGACTTGTAATGTTTATTGAAGAAAAAGAGTATCAAAAGATAATGAAGTCCATGCCAATTTTTTGCGTGGACTTTGCGTTTAGATATAAGAATAAATTTCTTCTAATTAAACGAACACAAGAACCTGTAAAGGGTGTGTTCTGGGTTATTGGAGGAAGACTTAGGTTTAAGGAAACCATTCAAGAACTTGCTGAAAGAGTTCATACCAGAGAGGTTGGAAGATACTATCCAAACTTCAAACTTGTAGGGTTTTCAAACTATATGTTCCCAGATGTTGAAGAAGCAAGAGCAACTCATACACCAACTCTTCTTTACTTGGTTGAAGTTGATGAAATGTTTGAACCAACTCTTGACGAAACAAGTTCTGAGTTCACATGGTCTGAGGAACTACCTGATGAGATGAAGGACCAGACCCACTTCATCACCGAGATTGCTCGGAGGGAATTTCCCAAAGGAATTATCCCATTTGCTTTGACTATTTGCTCAACTCTTGCTATTATAGTAGCAGGATACTTCCATGGTCACATGAGCATCGGTGCTGTCTGGCGCAACCTGCACAACTTTAATTAATTATGAACAAGACTGACTTTCTTTGGGTTGAAAAGTATCGACCCAAAACCATTGATGACTGTATTCTTCCTGAGCATACAAAGACTATGTTCAAGGACTTTCTAAATAAGCAAGAAATCCCTAACTTGCTACTTGCGGGACCTGCTGGTTGTGGTAAAACTACAGTGGCAAAGGCACTCTGTGAGCAACTGGGTGTCGATTATTACGTTATTAACGGATCTGATGAAGGACGATTTTTGGACACAGTACGGAACCAGGCAAAGAACTTTGCTTCGACCGTCTCACTTTCTGCATCTGACGCAAAGCACAAAGTCATCATTATTGACGAGGCTGACAACACAACCCACGATGTACAGCTCCTCCTACGGGCAAATATTGAGACATTTTATAACAACTGCCGATTCATCTTCACCTGCAATTTCAAAAACAAAATTATCGAACCTCTCCACTCAAGATGTGCGGTGGTCGAGTTTGGAATTAAAGGGAAAGACAAACCACAACTTGCAGCAAAGTTCTTCAAACGCATCCAAGAAATCTTGGCTACAGAAGGTGTTGAATATGATAACAAGGTCTTGGTAGAACTTATCAATAAGCACTTCCCTGACTGGAGACGTGTTCTCAATGAGTGTCAACGATACTCAGTGTCTGGTAAGATTGATAGTGCTATTCTTGCTCAGTTCTCTGATGTAAGTGTTGAAGATCTAATCAAGAACCTCAAGCAGAAAGACTTTGGTTATGTCCGAAAGTGGGTCACATCTAATCTAGATAATGATCCCAACCTAATCCTTCGTAGGGTTTATGATGGTCTTGTAGATACTGTTGATGGACCTTCTCTTGCCGCAGCAGTTCTGATAATTGCAAAGTATCAGTATCAAATTGCTTTTGTTGCGGATCAGGAAATTAATGTTCTAGCCGCACTAACTGAAATTATGGTAGAGTGTGAGTTCAAATGATTTTCTTTAACTAAAATGATTGATGTAAAACTACTGCGAATTGTCACTGGTGAAGAAGTGGTGGCAGAATTGGTTTCTGAAGATGAAACTACTATTACTGTGAAGAATGGTCTTGTGGTTCTTCCTACAAATACTGGTGTTGGATTTGCTCCATGGGCAACTGTGATTGACAGAGATAATCCCGAAATTACTGTCTCCCGAAATCATGTTGTTTATATTGCAGAAGTTCAGGAAGATGTCTGTAAGAAGTATGATCAAATGTTTGGTAGTAAACTAGTTACACCTGACGAAAAGAAACTTATTCTCTGATTTTTTATTTTATTATGAAAGCATTGAAGACTCCTCTCCGTTATCCTGGAGGCAAGTCCAAAGCAATCAAGACTCTTTCTCAATGGTATCCTAAAGTCATCACTGAATATCGTGAACCATTTATTGGTGGTGGATCTATTGCAATTGATGTGACCAAGGCAAATCCAGACATTCCTGTCTGGGTGAATGACCTGTATGTGCCCCTATACAACTTCTGGGTACAACTGCGGGATCGTGGTCAAGACCTCTCTGAGAGTGTCAGAGAGCAGAAAGAGAAGATGCTTGAGAGTGGCACACAAGAAGAGAAAGATAAGTTTGCTAAGGAATTGTTCAACCAGTATGCTGCTGAGATTGATACCTATGATGATTTCCAGAAGGCAGTTGCTTTCTTCATCATGAACAAGTGTAGTTACTCTGGTTTGACTGAGAATAGTTCTTTCTCCCGTACTGCTGCTAACTCCAACTTCTCTCTAGTTGGTGCAGATAAACTTGCTCAGTTCTCGCAACTGATTAAGAACTGGAAGATTACTAACATTGATTACTCTGAGGTAATGAATGCCGATGGTCCTGAGAATACTTTTGTATTCCTTGATCCTCCTTATGACATCAAAGACTTTCTGTATGGAAAGAACCGTGAGATGCATAAGTCATTTGACCATGAGGTATTTGCTGAGAACGTATACAAGTGTCCTCATAACTTCATGATCACTTACAATGTGAATGATCATCTCCTTGAGTTGTATAAGGACTATCACCTTGAGTATTGGAAACTACGTTACTCTATGGTTCATCGTGGTGATAAGAATACTCAGGACAATGTGAAGACAGAACTTCTGGTTACAAACTACTCTCTTACTCCACTCACACCACTAGAGGAACAATGGAACTGAAAGATTGGATGAACTCAATAAACTTTAATAAGGAAGACCTTATTAAAGAAAACCCTGATATCGTTAAACAATACCCACCCTTTATTGTAAACAAGTGTTTATCTGGACATCTGGATTCAGTTTTATTTGCCAATGAGATGAACAAGAATCATCACCTTGACAAAGATATGCAATATTCATTTTTGCTAAATAGTCTGAGGAAAAAGAAAAGATTTTCTCCTTGGATTCGTAAAGAGAAGATTGATAATCTGGATGCCATTAAACAATACTATGGTTACTCCAATGAGAAGTCAAAAGAAGCTTTAAGAATTCTTTCCAAAGAACAAATTAATTTTATCAAATCTAAGATTGAAAAGGGTGGAAAAAAATGACAAAAATTGTTGAACCTCAGGTTACTTGGTCTCCTTCTATGATGGTAGAGATCAATCTTCGTGAACCAGACGACTTCCTGAAGGTTCGTGAGACTCTAACCCGAATTGGTGTTGCTTCTCGTAAGGAAAAGAAGTTATATCAATCTTGCCATATCCTGCATAAGCAAGGAAAGTATTATATCGTCCACTTCAAAGAACTGTTTGCACTTGACGGTAAGTATGCAAACATTACTGTGAATGATGTTCAACGAAGAAATAGGATTGTTAAACTTCTAGTTGATTGGGGACTAGTTGAACTTCTAGAAGAGGAAAAGATCTTTGATATTGCACCACTTAATCAAATCAAAGTTATTGCATACAAAGAGAAGAGTGAGTGGACTCTAGAGCAGAAGTATAATATTGGTTCTAAGAAGAAAAAAGAAGAAGCATGAAAAAAATTCTCCTCAAGGATTTCATTTTCCAGGGGAGAGTAAAAGATCATGATTTGATCAGAGATAAACTTCTCTCCGAAATTGAAAAAACAAATCATACAGTAATAGAAAGAAGTCCAGGTTCTATCGATAGTATTTCAAAACTCGACTGGAATTGGGCAACGGATACTGATAGAAGTTGGACTTCTTTGTTTGAAAAATATTTTTGCGATGCTATAGATGATTTTCTTTCTGTCACACCATATTTGTCTATTGAACTAAAAGAAATGTGGTTTCAGCAGTATGTGAAATGTGACATGCACAATTGGCATACTCATGGTGAACAATATACTGGTGTCTACTATCTTGAATTTCCAAAAGGAAGTTCAAAGACGGAATTAGTTTTTCCTTATGACCATAGTAAACATCAAATACCAGTTGAGGAAGGAGATATAATTTTCTTTCCTGCTCATGTTGCACATAGAGGAACAACTAATTTCACTGATAGAAAAACTATTATTTCATTTAATTTTTCTATTGGAAACGACTATGAAGATATTCTTGATTTTAAGGTGTTGAATTCCGCACAATAAATTACGGTTCTCCACTTTTACATTTTTCTCTTTTGTGGTTAAATAGTAGTGGATGCCGAAAGGGTCCACACAATCAAATCTCGCTTTAAAAGGAGAAGTAAAAATGTCAGATCTAATGAGGTTTAATGCTGCCAACATGAATCAATTGTTGGATCGTATTAATAAGAATAGTATTGGGATGGAAGATTACTTTGATAGGATCTTCACTCTTCATGAAACAACATCAAATTATCCACCCTATAATCTTGTTTCGTTAAATAATGTGGAGTCTCGTTTAGAGATTGCTCTCGCTGGGTTCAAAAAGAAGGAAGTTTATGTCTACACACAAGATGGTAAACTCTTTGTGGAGGGTCAGAAGGAAGATAAAGAAACGGAAACTAACTATGTCCACAAGGGTGTGGCTCAACGGAGTTTTACACGTTCCTGGACACTCAGTGAGGACACGGAAGTTAGATCAGTTATTTTTGAAGATGGGCTTCTAAATATTGTGCTTGGAAAAATTGTTCCAGATGCACACAAACGAAAGGATTATCTATGAAAAAACTTATTATTGGATTGACTTCACTATTAATTGCGTCTCCAGCATTTGCTCACCCAAGAAATTATAATAGTTCTGTATACTATCATCCAGAGAAGGATGTTATGGTGAGGAAGGATTGGAGACGATGTAAGAAAATTAAATATGTAACTAAGTATGATAATTGGGGATGGTATACTGAACGCAAGGTTCTTCCTTTGAAATCTTGTCTCAAGCATACTGATAATTCAAAAACAAAAATTAAGGTGATTATTAGAGACTAAATAATATTGAATATCGTCGTCGCAGACGGAGAGGTAACTGGCACAAACCAGTTGACACCTCTCCTTTTTATTGGTAAAATGATTTGGAGTAATTAAGCATTATGACTGTAAAACTTGCTGTATTGAAATCTGGTGAAGAAGTCATCACTGATGTAAAGGAAATGCATCATGGTGAAGGTGAGAACACCAAAGTGGTTGGATATTTTTTCAGGAAACCATGCGTAGTTCGTATGAAAAATATTGAAGGTGTTGGTGAAAACCCACAAGTTACCTTTGATATTTCATTGCAACCATGGGTTCCTCTAGGTAAAGGTCCTGTATATCCAGTTGCGATGGATTGGATTGTTACTTTTGTGGATCCAATTAATAAACTACAAGAAGCATATCAAGAACAAATTCTAAATCAAGAGGATAGTGAATATGGAGAAATCAGTGATCAAGATTTTGGTTTTGATGGACCAAATGCTACTGATTAGTCAAATTGAAGAGGTGGGTGCTGACATTGGAGAACCTGATTGCAAACTGATAGAACCGTTTGTTGTCAAAGAAGATGGCACACTGCATCCTTGGTTGATTGAAATCACAAACGATAATCAATTTATGATGTCGTCAGATAAAATTCTGACGTTGGTAGATCCAAAACCTACCCTATTGGAAAAGTATCAAGAACTAATTAAATGAATTTCTATACCAATGTCCAAATGATCGGGAACAAGTTTTTGTTCCGTGGTTATGAGGATGGTAAGTCCGTGATGTACAAAGAAGAGTTTTCACCAACTCTTTTTGTACCTTCCAAAACTAAGACTAAGTACAAAACTTTGGAAGGAGATTATGTAGAACCTATCAAACCTGGTGGTGTTCGTGATTGCAGAGATTTTTACAAAAAGTATGAAGATGTTCATGGATTTACCATCTATGGTAATGACCGATATATCTGTCAATATATTTCTGACAAGTATCCAGAAGAAGAACTGAAGTTTGATATCAGTAAGATCAAACTAGTCACTCTGGATATTGAGGTTTCTTCCGAGTATGGATTTCCAGATCCACTTTCTTGCTCGGAAGAAATTTTATGTATTACAGTTCAGGACTATTCTACTAAGCAGATTTTGACTTGGGGTGTCAAACCATTTGAAGTCAAGCAGGATAATGTAAAGTATTTCCACTGCAGTACAGAACGAGGAGTTTTGCAGACCTTCTTGGACTGGTGGGATGCAAATCCTCCTGAGGTTATCACTGGATGGAATGTTCAGTTGTATGATATTCCATACATCTGTGGACGACTAGATCGTGTTTTGGGTGAGAAGCAGATGAAACGTTTCTCACCTTGGGGTCTTGTAACTCGCAATGAGTTGAAGATTATGGGACGTGATCAAATCTCTTATGATGTTGGTGGCATTTCTCAACTGGACTATCTTGATCTCTATAAGAAGTTCACTTATAAGGCACAAGAGTCTTATCGTCTAGATCATATTGCTAATGTAGAACTCGGACAGAAAAAACTTGATCACTCTGAGTTTGATACTTTCAAAGATTTCTATACTGGTAACTGGCAGAAGTTTGTAGAATATAATATTATTGACGTGGAACTTGTGGACCGATTGGAAAGCAAGATGAAACTCATCGAACTTGCAATCACTATGGCATATGAAGCCAAGGTGAATTATAACGATGTGTTTTATCAAGTAAGAACTTGGGATGCTATCATTTATAACTATCTTAAGAGGAGGAATATTGTTATTCCTCCAAAGGTTGGTGGAAGTAAAAACGAAAAGTATGCAGGTGCTTATGTCAAGGAACCGATACCAGGAAAGTATGATTGGGTGGTCTCTTTTGACCTTAACAGTCTGTATCCTCATCTTATTATGCAGTATAATATTTCCCCAGAGACACTCTTGGAGGAAAAGCATCCCACGGTTAACGTTGATCGAATTCTTAATGAAGAGATAACATTTGAACTATATAAAGATAACGCGGTCTGTGCAAACGGTGCGATGTACCGTAAAGATGTTCGTGGGTTCCTACCAGAACTCATGGAGAAGATGTATGGAGATCGTGTAATCTTTAAGAAAAAGATGCTTAAGGCAAAACAGGAATATGAAAAAACTCCAACTAAAGCACTGGAAAAAGAGATTGCCAGGTGCAACAACATTCAAATGGCTAAGAAGATCTCTCTTAATAGTGCTTATGGTGCTATCGGCAATCAGTATTTCCGATATTACAAGCTCGCAAACGCAGAAGCCATCACTCTGTCGGGACAAGTAAGTATCCGATGGATTGAGAATAAGATGAACGAATACCTAAATAATCTCTTGTCAACTATAGATGAGGATTATGTTATTGCATCTGACACTGACTCAATCTATCTTAATATGGGACCTCTTGTTAGTAAATTTTTTGCTAATAAGTCTGGCAATAAAACAACAATTGTTTCCATACTTGACAAGATCTGCCAAGAAAAACTGGAACCGTACATCGATTCCTGTTACCAGAACCTTGCGAACTATGTCTCGGCATACGATCAAAAGATGCAGATGAAACGAGAGAACATTGCTGATCGTGGAATCTGGACTGCTAAGAAACGATACATTCTCAATGTGTGGGACAGTGAAGGTGTTCGATATGAAGAACCTAAACTGAAGATCATGGGTATTGAGGCAGTCAAGTCTTCAACTCCAGCACCTTGCCGTAAGATGATTAAGGATGGTCTTAAGTTGATGATGAGTGGCACTGAAGAAGATGTCATCGACTTTATTGACAAGTCACGTATTGAATTTAAATCTTTACCACCAGAAAAAATTGCTTTCCCTAGATCAGTATCTGATGTTGATAAGTATAAATCTCACTCCCACATTTATTCAAAAGGGACACCTATTCATGTAAGAGGCTCTCTTCTTTTTAATCATCATATCAAAAAGAATAAACTTGACCATAAGTATTCTTTAATCAATAATGGTGAAAAGATCAAGTTCCTATATCTAAAAAAACCAAACTTAATTCATGAGAATGTGATCTCTTTTATTCAAGATTTTCCACATGAACTTGGGATTGACAAATACATAGACTATGACCTACAATTTGAAAAGGCATTCTTAGAACCTTTAAAGACTGTTCTCGATTCTATTGGATGGTCATGTGAAAAAACTGTAAACCTTGAACTTTTCTTTGTATGAAAGACCAATACACGATTAATGATGGAGAATCCAAGCAGGATAAATGGAATCGAGGACTAGATCTTTTTATTGAATCTGTCCTTAAACCAGATTCTGCTCTAAGGCAATGTGCTCATAATCAAAGATGTTATCATGAGTTGATGGATGTCCGTGGTGATGTCCTTGAATATTTGAAAACAAAACGTTGGCAATGAAATTACCTGTAAGATTACATCAACCATTTGGACCTTATTTTTTGGAGACAAAATGTCCAGATAATATATTTGATGCACTGAATGCAAAAGTGGAAGAAATTTGTTCTAACCGTGAAGAAGTTGCAAAGTATTGTTCTTCAAGTGGAAATGTCCCAAATCTTCTACTTAGGGATATTGAAGTAGTTTATTTTACTCAAGATTTTTTGGAAGAAATTGGTTTTCTAGAATTTGTTGAAACTCTTGGAAATTATTATATCCAAAATGCAAATTATCCAGTTAATTATGATAATGTAAAACTATCTGTTATTACACCAGAAGAGGATAGTACATTTAAATTATCGGATAAAATTCTATATGCCGATGCTTGGGTAAACAGATACTATAAAGGTGATTATACTCCTTATCATGATCATGGATCTGATCTTGCTGGAATTGTTGTTATGAAAATTCCTAAAGAATTGGATGATGTCAACTTAAGGAATAAGGAAAGTGAAGGAGTTAGTAATCATGGTAGAATGGGTGGAAGAGTTCAGTTTGTAAATGGTGGAAATAATACATTTGCTCATGATGAATACATACCAGAACAAGAAGAGGGAACTGTACTCATTTTCCCTTCCTGGTTATCTCATATGACATATCCACTTCCTGTTGAAGAGGAGAGGAGAACTCTAAGTTTTAATCTTGTATCAGAAGGTGGATATTATGATAGACTATATGGAAAAGAACGACAAGGATGAATTATTATGGATTTTTTAAAAGATGTTGTAAAGGAAATTGGGAATGAGTATGCCCAAATTGCATCAGATATTGATGAACATGAAGAATTTGTTGACACAGGTTCGTACATTTTTAACGGACTCGTTTCAGGTAGTATATTTGGTGGTGTATCTGGGAATAAGATTACTGCCATTGCTGGCGAGTCTAGTACTGGAAAAACTTTTTTCTCCCTTGCTGTCGTCAAGAACTTCCTTGATTCTAACCCTGATGGTATGTGCATATATTTTGACACTGAAGCCGCTGTTAACAAGTCTCTTCTCGCAAGTCGTGGGGTAGATCTGCAACGCACAGTAGTCATGAATGTTGTGACCGTTGAGGAGTTTCGTAGTAAGGCACTTAAGACTGTTGATCGATACCTAAAAGATCCTATAGAAGATCGCAAACCACTGATGTTTGTGTTAGACTCTCTTGGTATGCTATCAACTGAGAAGGAGATTACTGACGCACTTAATGATAAGCAGGTTCGTGATATGACGAAATCTCAACTTATCAAAGGTGCTTTCCGTATGCTCACTCTTAAGTTGGGTCAGGCAAACATTCCAATGATCGTTACCAACCATACCTACGATGTTATCGGTTCTTATGTTCCTACGAAAGAAATGGGTGGAGGTAGTGGTCTCAAATATGCTGCGTCTACAATTATCTATTTGTCTAAGAAAAAAGAAAAAGATGGAACAACAGTTGTCGGAAATATTATCAAGGCAAAGACTGCTAAGTCACGTTTGAGTAAGGAGAATAAAGATGTGGAGATACGTTTGTTTTACGATGAGCGTGGTCTTGATCGATATTATGGTCTTCTTGAACTCGGTGAGATTGGCGGACTTTGGAAAAATGTAGCAGGTCGTTATGAAATGACTGTTGATGGTGAGATCAAGAAAGTCTATGCGAAGGCTATCCTCAAGGATCCTGAAGCATATTTCACTGAAGAAGTGATGGAGAAACTTGATGAAATTGCCAAGCAGGAGTTTAGTTACGGTGCTTGATAAATCATTTCCTTGTTTTCCTATACCAGTTTCAATTTATAATTTCAATAAAGATTCACACGAAATGAATACAAATTTATTGAATGATATCTTTACTGAAAAAGAAAATGATAGTGGAGTGACTAATAGTAACTTTGGTGGATGGCATAGTAAGGATATGTCAAAGTATCAAAGTTTTCAAGAATTAAAGAGTCTCATAGAATCTTCCATAGATGACTATTGCGTCAAGCATGGATACTATATGGGAATCAAAATTAAAACTCTTTGGTCAAATATAAATTTCAAAGGTGATTATAATAAAAATCATCATCATGGTGAGAGTGCTCTTGCTGGTGTATACTATCCAGTAAAAATAGTTACGGATAGCAATTATCAATTCAATTATACTGATAATGTTTCACTTCAACCAGGAATGTGGGATGGATCTAATGGTGGATGTTTATCCATCCAAGATCCTAGTTATGGTATGAAAACTGGGATGAGAAAGATCAGAGATAGTATGTCTCCATATAGTTTTGATCATTATCACTTATATCCAGTTTCGGGTGTATTAGTTTTGTTTCCATCATATCTTCTTCATGATGTATCACCTTTTCAAAAAGATGTTAAAAGAGTGAGTATATCTTTTTCTTGTCAATATAGGGATTAGTTATGAATCAAGCAGTAAAAATTCAAACAGTAAGTCAGGGTTTATTTGCTGTTCCAATTAAAACATTTAACTTTGGTGATAGTCTTCATGAGTTAAATGAGAACTTGGTTTCTGATATCATCAAAGAAGTTTCTGAAGATCCAAAAGGAGTTGTTAAAAGTAACTTTGGTGGATGGCACAGTCAATTGGGATTGGAAAAAAAGTATGAAAGTTTTAAGTGCCTGCAGGGAATCATTGAAAATTGTGGTAATATATACTGCGAAGACTATGGGTATGAAAGGGACATTGAATGCTTTGATCTTTGGGCAAATGTAAATGGTTCTGGTGATCACAATACACCACACCAACACAACCTTTCTGCTTTAGCTGGTGTATATTATCCTTTGGGTTTTCTTGATGATGAACAGAAAGTATTCAATTATGTTGAAGGAGATGTTTATCTACAACCTCATAGTACTAATGGAGTTGATGGTGGATCATTGACATTATTTGATCCAAATCAAGGAAAAAGAATTCATTTGAATACAATTTCAGATGAATGGCATAATGTGAGTTACATGCATCTTTATCCAACTGCTGGTGTGCTAGTATTGTTTCCAACTTACTTAGTCCATTCGGTGAATCCTTTCAAAGAGGAAAAACAAAAAAGACTTAGTATATCATTTGAATTTAGTTATGGACAAGGTGGAAATTTTGATTCTAAAGAATCTACTGAACAATGAAGAATATGCCAGAAAGGTTCTTCCTTTTATAAAAAAAGATTATTTTGAAGAATCTTCGGAAAAAATTGTATATGAAGAGATCTCAAAGTTTGTTAGTGAGTATAATAAACTAGCAAGCAAAGAAATTCTTTGTATTGAAATTGAAAATAGAAGAGATGTTACTGATTCCTCCTTTAAAGATGTTGTCGGATTAGTTCAGTCTCTAGAAGATTCTCATAGTGAATTTGATTGGTTGATTAATACCACAGAGAAGTGGTGTCGTGATCGTGCTATCTACTTAGCACTCATGGAATCTATTCAGATTGCAGACGGTAATGATGAGAAAAAGTCCCGTGATGCAATCCCATCTATTCTTTCTAACGCACTTGGTGTAAGTTTTGATAATCATGTAGGACACGATTACCTTAACGATTATGAAGAACGATATGAAACATATCACCGCAAGGAAGACAAGATCCCGTTTGATCTCGAACACTTCAACAAAATCACAAAAGGTGGTTTACCAAGTAAAACGCTCAACATTGCTCTTGCTGGTACTGGCGTTGGTAAATCTTTATTCATGTGTCATGTTGCTAGTTCGGTTCTTTTGCAGGGGAGAAATGTTTTATACATCACGCTTGAAATGGCTGAAGAAAAGATTGCAGAAAGAATTGATGCTAACCTTTTGAATGTTCCAATTCAAGAAATTAGTTCATTACCTAAGATAATGTTTGAGAATAAGGTAACAAACCTTGCAAAGAAAACTCAAGGTCAACTAATTATTAAGGAATATCCCACAGCATCTGCACATGCTGGACACTTTAGGGCACTTCTTAACGAGCTTGCACTTAAGAAGTCATTTAGACCTGATATTGTTTTCATTGATTACCTTAATATATGTGCTTCTGAAAGGTATCGTGGAAACAGTTCTGTCAATTCATATAGCTATATTAAGTCTATTGCAGAAGAACTTAGAGGACTGGCTGTTGAAGCAAACGTCCCTATCGTATCTGCCACCCAGACCACTCGTTCTGGCTATGGTAGCAGTGATGTTGATATTACTGACACTTCTGAGTCCTTTGGTCTCCCTGCTACTGCTGATCTTATGATTGCCCTCATCTCTTCTGAGGAACTTGAAAACCTAGGTCAAATTATGGTGAAGCAGTTGAAGAACCGATATAATGATCCTACGATCAACAAGAGATTTGTTGTTGGTATTGATCGTGCCAAGATGCGACTTTATGATTGTGAGCAATCTGCACAAGAAGACATCATTGACAATGGGCAAGATGAAGAGTATAATAACGAAGAAGCAAAAGCAAAAAAATCATTTGAGGGATTTAAATTCTAATGGGTAACGTTGACACTAAAAAGTACGTGGAGTTTGTCGATGCCGTCACGTCAAATGAAAGTAAAAACTATTACGATTTTGCACAAAGGATTGCGATCCTCCAAGATCAAGGTTTTCCTACCGAGCGACTGCTTACTGCTGCTGTAGGAATGTCTGCAGAAGCAGGTGAGTTTACTGAGATTATCAAAAAGATTATCTTTCAAGGCAAGCCTGTCAATGAAGAAAATCTGTTTCACCTGAAACGTGAACTGGGTGACATCATGTGGTATGTTGCTCAGGCATGTATTGGTCTTAATATTTCTCTTGATGAAGTCATGGAGATGAATGTTGAGAAACTAGTTGCACGTTATCCTGGTGGCAACTTTGATGTCCACTATTCCGAAAATCGTAAGGAGGGTGATTTGTGATTGAGATTATCGATAATTTTTTAGATAGTGAAGATTATCTGAAAATCGATAAAATTCTCAATAGTTCTGAATTTCCATGGTATTTTCAACCAACAATCACAAATGATTTTGAAGAAAAAACAACAGGACAATTTACTCATATCCTATATCAGGAAAATGTAGGAGCAATTAGTGAATGGTATAATACATTTCTTTCTCCTATTGCCAATAAACTTTTTGGCAGCATGAAAGCAAGATCTGTAGTTCTTTTAAATGCAAAGATGAATCTTAATCCAATGCGTGAAACCAATTCACTTATTGGATCGCATCATACAGATTGGAAAATACCTGGAAATAATTTTAGAACCGCAATATACTATTGTAATACCAATAATGGTTATACGGAGATAACCAATAAAAAAATTGATTCTATATCAAATAGATTGGTTAACTTTGATGGAAATAGTAAACATGTTGGGTATTCTTGCACAGATCAACAAACTAGAGTGATTATTAACATCAATTATATTTTACTTGAAACTGAGACCTATGACTAAACGACAATTTGTAACCAAGTCTGGAGACACCTTTGAGTGGGAAGAGACTGAAGAAACTCGTAAGGCAGTAGAACGTCTTCATGAAACTATTCGTGAACTTGAAAAGAAAGCACCTGATTATGGAGTAGGAAAATGAAACTATTAACACTTGATGATTACCAAAGGGCAGGAGAAACATTCTGGCCAAAGTATTGGTACGTTGCCAAAGAACTTGGTGAAGGTGCTAAGACAGAAGATATTCTTAAATGTATGGAAGCAGTTGGTGGTATTGCACTGAAGGCAGCACTAGAAGAAAAGTCAGCAGGTCCATTTGGTTTTAATAAAGTAAAAGAGGGTTCAGATGATTTTACGGAGGAAGAAAATGCTGGGTAGTCTTGAACCTGAAGAAAGAATTTTATCCGAACTAAGTGTTCTTGAAAAAATTAATCATTACATGTATGAACTTGGATGGAATGGTGAAGATAAAATTTCTGTAGAAGTTGGTGGAAGTTCTGTTTATGAAATTGATGGTGCAGGAACTAAATGGGCACCAGTCAAAGGAACTCGTAAGTATAATAAAGATGCCTTCATTGTAATTAAAAATTTAGATCGCAATCAATGAATTTTATTCTAGAGACATATCTAAAAAACATATCAATCTGTGATGATTTGATAGATCTCTTTAATAAAAGGGATGACAAATATCCAGGTGAAAGTTATAGAGGTGTTGATCTAGATGTAAAAGAATCTACAGATCTTAGTATTCCAGTTACTCAACAACTTACAATACCTTCAGTCTCTAATTATATTGAACAGTTATCGAATTGTGTTGTTGAGTATATAAACAAATTTCCTTGGTGTAATGAATATGGTGGTTGGGGACTTACAGAGTCTTTGAATATTCAATATTATAAACCTGGTGAAGCATATCATGCATATCATTGCGAACGATGTAATCATATGCAACCACTTGCTTCTAGACATTTGGTGTGGATGACTTATCTCAATGATGTTACCGATGAAGGTGGAACTGAATTTTACCATCAAGAATTTATTGTTACTCCTAAAAAAGGTAAAACTTTAATATGGCCAGTAGATTGGACTTATACTCATAGAGGAATTCCATCTCCTACACAAGAGAAATATATTATTACTGGTTGGTTTAGCTATATGAGTGATGATTCTATTGAACTTGTTAGATAAATAAATAAAAGAAAAGTGTTTACATAAAGATGGACAGCAAGACCTTTAACTCTCTTTCTGAAGCATATTCTGCAATTTACAGTGAAACTGTAGATGAAACATATACAGTTACCTCTGCTGATAAAAAAGGCAACACTCCTGCATATCAAGCATATAAAGCAGGTAAGAAAAAGAAGGACGGCACCCCAATGTATAAGGCTGCTGACCATATGAAGGAAGGTGTCCGTGACGTAGATCCTGAGAAAGGAACTGCAGAACGTAAGGCAAAGTTGGAGAAAAAACGTGGGATGAAACTTGATGATCATCCCCAATATAAGAAAGAAGAACTGGAAGCATCAGGTCTCTTTACAGATGAGGAGATCAATGCTATCCTAGAGGCTGATGAGCAGTTTGATGAAGCAATGAGTTCTTATGACCGCAATCGTAAGAGAGCAGCACAGAGAGCAGCAGACAGAAATGCTGCCCGTGCAGCAGGAAAGACTGGTGTAGTTCCTGGTGTTGGTTATGTGTCTCCTAGAAAAGAGAGAGAAACTTATACTGATGAGAAAGGAACTGTTCGCCATAAGTCAGGAGCAAAGATGCCTTGAGCATCTTGACATCTGATTTGAATTTTTATATAATGATTACATCGGGGAATTAGCTCAGTCTGGTAGAGCACCTGCTTTGCAAGCAGGCTGTCAGGAGTTCGAGTCTCCTATTCTCCATAAATAAAAATAAAAATGGCAACAGTAGCAGAAACATTACTTGCCCTAAATGAAATACTTGATGGATATGACACTGAGGTCAAGAATGCTGGACCTAAAGTGACTACTCTTCTTGTTCGCACAAAAGAGAGATCTCAAGCAAGAGAAGATATTAAGCAAGAATTTAAGAAGAAAGGTATAAAGGCAGATCAAATTAAAGTTCCTGGATCTACCTTTGAAGGTTTGAGGATATCTGAGAGTGCATCATCTTATTTGAATATTGTATTCAAACCAACCAAAGGTGGAGGATCTGGTGCTGGTGCTGCTGTTACTAAGATGGCAGAATCTGCACAAGCAGTTTATGCTGCAGTGGCATTTGGTCTTGGTAGAAAGATAACTCACTCAGATATTACTCCAGATAATGTCAATTCAAATAAAGACAAGTTTGATGTTGATGAAAACATTGAGAAGATCTTGAATGAACTTCCTGATGATTGGATTGAGTCTTCAGTTCTTGGTGCCAATGAGTTGTGGGAAAAGTTCAAAGGTATCAAATCTGGAATAGTATTTCATAGAGGATCAAAGACTGTAGATCACATTGAAAATCAATTCAAAAGAATTAAAAAGATTGAAGGTGTTAGAGTTGATATCAATAAGTGGTCTCCTGCAGACATCTATGTAACAACACCAAAGTATGATCCTAAGTGTTTGGAGGATGAGAAATCAATAAAAGGATTGAATCAATGTATGAATGAGAGGATAGATCCGAAAGATCCAAAGATGTTTGGAGTATCTCTTAAGAAGATGTCTAGAACTTCTAGTCTGAAGATTCTAAATTTTGATAAAAAGGATTCTTTGGAAAAAGAGTTTTCTGGATTTACTATGAACTCTAATAGTATTGATACTTATTTAAATTTTAGTGATGGGACTAAAATTCAATTCAGATCTTTTGGTGGTGCTACTGCATTAACTGGGTGGCAAGGAGAAGTGAAAGGAACCAAAGCAAATCAGGGAAAGATATCTTTAGGTCCAGTCAATATACTTTTTAAGATGCATGGTGTTCCTCAAATTGATTCTACATATGCTAGACAGATAAAATCTGATCCACAGAAAATTATAAATTATGTCACCAAAGGATTGAAAGAATATGCAAATGACTATTCCGAGGAAAAGTTTGCTAAACTACAACTAGAGAAGACTAAGAAAAAGCAGTTTGATTCTTGGTTGTATTCAAAAGTTCATTGTATTGCAATTATGAATGCTATTAATGGCATAAAAAATTCTGAAAAACAAAAGCAAGTTTGTGAAGATCTTTATCTCTATGCAAATTCTAGATCATCATTATCATCTCCGTACTGGAAATTGGAATAAATAATACATAAGGACTAATAATATAAATGAAAAGTTTTCTACAGTTCCTAAAAGAAGCACAAGAATCTGGAGCATCACTTCAGGCAAAGAAACTAAATCTTAAAAGTGATGGTCACGGTGGTTGGTATGACTCCCGTGGAGAATTCGTTGCGAAAACTGAAGGTGGCAAACTAAAGTTCTATAATAAGAACCAAAAGGTTGGAGAGAGGGACGGTAATCAGGACACAAATCAGGTTGCACAAAAGCAAGACGAAACTAAAAAGAAGCAGAGTAAAGAAGAACCTAAAGGTGATTCTAAGAAAGAAGCACCACCAGAAGAAGGTCAAGAGCAACAGTCTGATACACTAACTGTAGTGTTTGGTAGATTTAATCCACCAACAGTAGGGCATGAAAAACTTCTAAGCATGGCAAAGAAGGCATCTGCTGGTGGAGACTTCAAAGTGTATCCTTCACGTTCTCAGGATCCTAAGAAGAATCCTCTTGATCCTGATATGAAGATTTCTTTTATGAAGAAGATGTTCTCCGATTATGAAGAGAACATCATCAATGATCCTGATATGAAAAATATCTTTGATGTTCTTGTCACTGCAAATGAAGATGGATATGGGAACGTAAACATTGTTGTTGGTTCAGATCGTCAAGCAGAGTTTGATAATCTTGCTCAGAAGTATAATGGTCAACTCTATGAGTTTGATTTGATCCGTGTGATTTCTGCTGGTGTCCGTGATGCTGATGCAGAAGGTGTAGAAGGTATGTCTGCATCCAAGATGCGTAAGGCAGTTATGGATGATGACTTTGAATCATTCCGTAGAGGAACACCAAAGAAACTTGATGATGGTGATACACAAGCACTCTTCAATGCAGTTCGTACTGGCATGAAGTTGAAGAAGAAAGCAAAAGTCACTGCAGAGATGTGGCAAGTTGCACCTAAACTTGATCCTAAAGGTTTGCGTGAGCAGTATGTTAGTGAGAGGATATTCCGAATTGGTGATATTGTAGAGAACCTAAACACTGGAATGATTGGTGAGATTATTCGTAGAGGAACAAATCATCTCATCTGCGTAACCAAAGAAAACTTTATGTTCAAGTCTTGGGTTAAGGATGTAATGGAAGCAGTTGTAAACTATCCTGGTCCTTCTGGTGTATCTGGTCCAGAAAGAGAAGTCGGAACTGATTCACTCAGAAAGTATGCTGAGAGAATGACTGGCACCAGTGCTATCAAAAATTTCATAAATAAGTATAAGGCTAAAAAGTAATTCTATACTCATGACTCATCTCAACGATATTACTAAAATTTACTTGGAAGAAGTTTCCAAGAAAAAGAAAGATAACTCATATCTTGAGACTGACTTTAAAAAACGTCAGGCAAATAATGAGAAGGCACGTAAAGAACTTGCCAAGGGTCCTCAAATGAAGAACCCTCACTTTGAGGAGAAGCAACTTGATCCCGTAGGACAAGAAGATGCTGATGTTGACAATGATGGTAAGAAGAATACTAAGTCTGATAAGTATTTGAAGAATAGACGTAAGGCAATTGCTAAAGCAATAAAGGAAGCAAAACATGCTACTGCAAAGCAGATGCATTCTCCACATGAAGTTCCATCAGGAGACATCAAAAAATTAGTAAAGAAAGCAGTAAAGAGAATTGATACTGATGTTGATGGGGATACTGATAAAAACGATAAAGCAAAGGGAGAACTCGGTGAGTTTATTCCTGGTGTAGGAAATAAGAGACTGTATTCAACAACTAAAACTACAACTGCAAAAGAATCATTCTCTAATTGGAGAGATGATCTTCGTGAAGTTATGGGTGAAGATGGTGAAGACAAGAAGCAGGTAAAAGAAAAGAATGTAAAGAATACTATTAAGATCAATCCTAAGATTTCTGAGGAAGTTACAATCCTAGAAAGCACTGAGATGGATGAAGTAGATCTTGATATCTACATTGTATATGATGAACTTGTGCAAGAGGGATATGATGTATGTGATATTGAGGATGCAGTTGAGTATGCACTTGTTGAAGTAAGTGATAGATATTATGACTCTGCAGTTAAAGCATCTAAGCAAGCAGCTGCTAAGAAAAATAGAGAAGAATTGAAGAAAAAAGCAGTTGGTCGTCTTAGATATATGAAGAGAAAAGCAGGAGAAGCAGTATCTTCTGCTAAGAAGAAAGTAGGCATGGCATCTGCTAAGGCACAAGTTGCTGCTTACAATAAAGGTAGAGAGGTAGCACAAACTGCTGGTGATAAAGTAAGAAGTGTAAAGAAAGCAGTATCTGATGCTCCTCAGAAAGCAAAGTCTGGAATTAAAGCAAAGATCAAAAAGGCAGCACAAAAAGTTGCTGATCGTATGAGTGAAGAAAATAATATGCAAATGACTCCTCAAGAAGTAGCTCTTCAGAAGAGAAAGACTATGATTGATCTAGCAATTTCTCAAAAAAGAAGACAAGCATTAAGTAAAGTTAATAAAGAAGAAGTTGAATTAGACGAACGTACTCGTTATGCTAAGGAGACTGGAAAGGATCCTCAGACTGGTAAACCATCTGAAAAAGGTGGAACTATGAAAGGTTCTGCTATGGCAAAAGTTGGTGCAGAACTCCGTAAGACTGGTGGAATGATGTCTTCCAGAAAGAAGGCAATCCAACCTCAGGGTAAGAAGAAAGAGAAGGGTGCTAAACCTCAGTTTAAGACTGAACCTACTCCAGTAGATAAGATCAAAGCAAAACTTGCTAAGAAGAGAGCACCTAAAAAAGACCCATATGGTTATGGTCAAGGTCGTTATCAGGGTGACTGATCATGCCAGCAGTATCTAAAGCACAGCAACGGTTTATGGGAATGGTCCATGCCGTAAAGAAGGGAGAGATGGCAGCACCTTCTCCCGAAGTTGCTCAAGCAGCAGCATCAATGAAGAAAAAAGATGCAAAGGATTTTGCATCAACAAAGCACAAAGATCTTCCTGAGAAGAAAAAGAAGACTTTCAAAGAGTTTTTGGAATATATAGAATAGTACTATTGAGATCATCATGCTTGCATTCCTACTCCCACTCGCATCAAAGGTAATTTCCGATGCTGTATCAAAAATTCCAGAAAACGAAGAACTCGGTGAGAAACTCATTGAGATCTGTCTTGTTA
>OCRD01000003.1_pt1 | contig 22706 bp, 19 predicted proteins | sample 1494241 | NCBI WGS metagenome assembly OCRD01 (sample SAMEA3275567, study PRJEB22092) | marine metagenome | biome: ENVO:00000447; material: seawater | collected 2014-06-20T12:00:00+00 | depth 0.5 m | reverse complement strand
TCTGATACCATAACTTCCTCTTCCCCAGTGGGTAGAGAATCGTCTTTTTTTTTTATGTTTAGCTCAGGAAATTTAGGATTAATAACCTCGTAATTGTAGTCATACGCTTTTGCTGTTTCTACATAATCTTTTAATACTTGAAGCTCAACACCTTCAAGCTCTGGAAACTTCGGCATTATTTCATCCCAGTTATAATTTAAAGCTTCAGATGTTGCTATTAAATCTTTTAATACTTGTTCTTCCATAATTTATTATCTTACGTTTCCTCCACTTGAGGTAGTTGTTCCACCTGACTTTTTCACCCCACCTTCAGCGTTGTGAACAATACGAGCTTTCTCTACATAATCTTTCACTAACTGTAAAACATTTGCATTCTCTCCATCGTATCTGATTGTTTCTTCGCCAACACCATCTATCTTTATAGTAATCTCACCGTCACCTCCAAACCTGTCTGGGTCAATGTTAATAGACCCTTGCATACCCAACCTTCTAAGCTTAGAGTTAAGAAGATCTCCAGCAGCGATACTAACAGCATCTATATCGTTGGTATCTCCAAGTTCGGTAAATACTTCAGTCTCTTCAGGTCTATAACTTATGGTTGGAATTTCCTGGAATCCAACACCAGCTGAAGCTGCCTCGCTTGACACATCACCTGTAAATCCTCCGCTTACCTCATTGTATATATCCACCATAGCATCAAATGACTGATCTCCAATCTGAGATGAAGGAGCGATGTATCTTATAAGACCTTGAGCAACATCCTGCATTGACAAGTTTTCACCATCTTTCTTTCGTGGTATTCTTTCTTGTCTGGTTCTTCCTCTTGAATCGACTATAGTAACAATAAATTCATCTGCGTTTCTATCAATATTTTCTATTCTATTGTCACCTTCTTTTGCTTGAGCGTTTACATCCGTAATTATATCACGAGAAACCAACTCAAATTCTTCATCGTTGGAAGTCTGAAGTCTGTTTGCATTCCCCATATATCCAGCAATCTTATCTCTATTTCTACCGTAATCTTGTGCGCTTTTTCTGGTAGGATCAAACCTCGCTCCTTTGTCGTATCCCATCTTACTGTCAAGCTGTTTTTCCATAGTGTTCATTACAAACTCCTTGGCTACTTCTTTTTGCTCATCAGTTAGCTGTGGTATTAGCTGTCCGTTTGAATTGTTTTGTAAAAGTATTTTCTTAGGATCGTCTTTGGCTTCGTCAGGGTTTAAGGTGTATGAATAATCTCGTAGATTATCTGCAAGAACAGATGCAGCACTGTTAGGGTCCACAATGTATTGCTCAGCTGACTCGCTAAGCATCTGCTTAAACGCAGGCTTACCCTCTGCATCTTTTATGTTTCTAAAGTCTTCGTAACTTCTATAAGCTCCGTTAGCATCGTTTATTTCTAAGGTTACTATATTAGCAAACTTATCTACCTCTCCAGCAACTGCATCACGAACTATTACTTTGTCAACCTGCTGGTTCATTCTTTGATTGATGTAGTTCATACTCATATACGCATCAGGATTCTTTTTAGGGTCTGGCATAGAACCGTCTTCATTCATCCTAACTAAAGACATATCTCCTGTTTCAGGATTTACGTACATCTGCAAACCATTTACGTTTCCAAAAGATTGAGTGAGCTCGTTGATAAATATTTCTTGAGCAGATGCTGTACCATTTTGTACACGCTCCATAGCTGTCTTGTAACTTGCATCCCAATTTTTTACTGAATTATTCCAAGAAGCCCATTGGTCTGATAGCCTTTGCTGAAACTTCATATAGTCGTTTGGCTTCAACTTACCCTGCTTCATTAAATCATTTTGTATCTGTAAAGCTTCTTTACTGGCATTAGAGGTATCTAAAACCATAGTCCCCAACGTCTGATTGTCAACTGGTACAATCTCGTTGAGGTTATTCATTGCTTCGGTAGTAGCATCGTCAAGCTCTTTCTTTCTTGTCTGACGATCATCACGTACCTTGTCAACAACGCCTGTTAAATCGGACGCAACCTTAGCCCAATTAACATTTGATTTCTCTAAATCCTTTTCAGCTCTTATTGAATACTGGTTAGGATTTACTGTTTGTAATTTTGGAGTTTCCCCTGTATCTAATGCCATGTTTTTTGTTTTTTAGAGATTAGTTCCAGTAAGTCCGCTTGAAAAATTAAAACCTGAAGAAGAGGGGTTGCTTAAACTTAAGCCTTGTTGTGGCTGTGATAAACTCAATTGGCTTATATCTGTAAATGAAAAGTTATCCGTCCCTCCCATTCCAGTAGTTGGATTTAGTGCTGTTTTGGCAGCTCCTCCTCCACCACCAAACAAAGGAGCAGCGCCACCTACAGCTCCCGCTACCTGTCCTATACCTTGAATACCTTGTTGGATTTTTTGAGCTCTTAACTGCTCTTGATATGCAGCTTCAGCTTTAGCATCTTTAGCTGCACCTACATCCATACCAATAAGTTGTTGCTTAATGTTTTCTCTTGACTGAGCTTTCATCTTTTGAACGTTGAAAAGATCTTGACCCATTTGCTGTCGAGTTTGTTCAGCTGAGGCCGCAGCTTGAGCTCCTGCTCTTCCTATACCAGCAGCTAATGCACGAGTATCTCCTTCTTGTAGAGCCTCTACCTGCTGTTTATTTGCCGCCAGCGTAGTTTCAAATGCCGCTTCATAAGCATCGGTAGGTACAGAAAGTCCTGCAAATTCATCTACTTGAGCTCTTTTACGAGCATCAGACATAAGTCTTGCTGCATCTTCACTTGCTTTTTTCTGAGCCTTCTTTGCTTTAGCAGCGTCAGAAAAAGATTTAGCTGTGCTTGCTACTCCTGCCGCTATACCAACGACTGCTGCTGTGGTTACTGCCATATCAAATTTGTTTTATTAATTCGTGACTGTACGAGCTACCTTCAACGAATCCTTGTTTTTTATACACATTAATAAGTGGTTTGTTTTTAATCAATGCGTATATATATTTTTTATCAAGCTCTTTTGCTTCCTCACTTATTCTTTTAATGAGCAAAGATAAGGCTTCTTTTCTATTGTTTCTGTCCTTGTATTTTATGTTGGAGATTATCCAATCACACCACACTGCTTTAGAGTTGGTTTCATACATAAACCCCGCACATACAGGGGTTTCCCCATCATAAACAATGAACCCACCTTTTCCGTTTTCTGGTAAAAAATCTCGTGATGGCGGTGTCCACCTCCAATCAAACCACCACTGTCTAAGTGTTTTATCGTAATCTTCTTCGATTAATGGTCTGACATACAATTTCATTATCGCAAAGATAATAAATTCTATGGAAAACTTTTCATGATATTACTGTTAACAGCAAAAAGCTCAACAGGCTCTACATTACTATTAGATAATGTGAAGTGCATAAAGTATCCTCTCGCTCCTGTAGATTCAGCAATCGGGTCTTTTACAGCGTAAATAAAAGCGCCAGGACCAGGGGGTGTAAATATCTGAGCAGGCGTAATACCTGTTACAGTAGCGTCTACGGTAATGTTGTATTGCACTACTGGGAAAGGGGTACCAGCAGTAGCCGCTGGTATAGTAACAGACCCCAAGGCTGTTATAGGACCAATCTCTGTTTGAACTCCAGCAATAAGACCATAAGCAATATCACCAACCGTAACAGAATCTGAGATGCCAGGGTTTTGAGCTGTGCCACTACCAAAGGTAATTACAATGGCTCCAACAACTCCAGCAGCAGCGGTAGCCTCACCAACACCCTGAACACTTCTGTGTCTTAAATTTACAGTTCCAGCGTTCTCTCTAAGAAAAGCAAACCACTCACCCTCCTTCTGTCTCCACGAACTAATGGCTGGCATAGATCCAGTGCTTAAATCCGTAAAAAGCTCGTTGCAAGTCCAAACATCATTACTTTCATAAGACATTGTTTTGAATAACTTAATAGTTGAGGGGTCTGTATTGAATACAGTTGTTATAGTTGAAGGATATTGCACTCCATAATATTCATTTCTATTAGCCCCTACGTTATGTCGGTATATGTCACCAGCTTTAAATGTATAAAAATACTGGTTCATACCTATCATATAGTCAGGTAGGTAGTCGTAAAAAGATGGCCATCCTTTTACATCTCCTGCGTATGTTATAGTTTCTGCGTTAGCCATATTAGCATGCTGTTAGACTTATTATTACTCCGTCCGCTATTTCTGCACAATAGGGTACGTTATTAACCTCAACACCCCATATACCGTCTGCTACTGGATTCGATCCATTAGGATCGGTAAATATCCAATCATATACAGCTGGCGCACCAGGAGCTCCTGCGACAGGAGCGGTGTAGTATGTAGTATCAAAAGCGGCAGCGCAAACTTGAGTGCAAGAAGAGTGCGAAGTAGATGTTGCTGCCACCCCAGTTAACTCTGCTGGACAACCTACTGTTATAGAGAAGTCAGCGTTAGCGCAAGTCACTAAAGCTTGAATATCTACTGTAGAAGGAGAAGCGTTAGGTTTTGGTATAACCATATAAGAAACGCTTGGCTCCGTAAGAGTGAGGTCAACACCTCCAGATGCTTGATTTGCAATCGGACCTAAAGTAACAGCCGCTCCTACCGCATATTCATTAAGAACTCCATCCCAAGTGTATACGTTACCAGAAAGAGTTTGTCCGTTACTACCTAAAGCATTTGTTAAAGGTAAAGCACTACAGTCTCCAGTAGGAGGGTTTTCTATACCAATAACACCCTCTAAGTAACCGTAAGTTGGGTTGCTATACTCTGACGCAGAAACACCATCGTATGTCCAAGTAAATCCTACATTTGAACCCCAAGTATTTACCTCAACAATAATAGCGCCAGTGGCACTACCAACATCAATGGTATGATTGTACTGACCAGGTCCTTCTGGGTTTTGATAGGTTGGTCCAACCGTTGTTGCACAGCTTGTAGTACAAGTTACACAGTTTTGAATATTTCCCAGCAAACCGTCAACACCAGTAACCTGCCTTACAATACCACCTATAGAATACCAACCAGCGGGAGCTGGAGCGGTAAGTCCCGCATCTGTGTAAAGATATAAAGAGGTAGCAAAAGATGCTCCATCAAAATAATATGTTCCTACTACTGCCATAATTTAATTTTAACAAATTCCTTCATCAATTACAATTCCATAATCATCGACCTGTATCCAGTTTTTAGGATTACTTAATGCAGGTTGAGCAATGTCTACTATATAATACCCAGCGTCAACAGGTTGAGAGGTGTCACAAGTTGTTCCCTTGAAACAAGGCTCACCAATCGTTGGTATATTGCCTATACCGTTAAACGAGTTTTGTGCCGACCCAGTTGCGTTTGTATTTGAGTTACATACATCTAATAAGTTTCCTTGAACAGGGCTAAAGTATGCTGTACTACAAGTCAACGAACAGCCGCAACAAGCATCATCAGCACTTATGTCTGAGAAACATATTTGATTGTTAACCACATTTCTTAAATCGTAAATAAGATAAAGAAACTGATTAGCTGCTGGTAAATTAATTCCTGGTATAGTAACCTGATAGTTGTTTCCAGAAGTGTTTAAATATGGTTGAGGTACTGTTGTTGCTAATCCTAAAAGAGTATCTATTTGCGTAGGATCGGTTGAGTAAAAGTTATTAGTGGATAAGTATTTAAAGCTGTTGTTGTTTGGATTAAATGTAAATGTATCTGAAGATGTTTGAGACAAAGACATTGTTAAGTCTACCCCATCATAAGGGAACAAACCAAAACCAGCATTTCCTGAAGCAGCTGTGTATGCTGATGGATTGACAAGCTGTAACTCTGTTTGTTGAGAAAAACTTGGACTATTATATGTTCCATTAGTCCAGCTATAACCAAATGTTGCAAACTCACCAGCCACATCTGTCCCATTTACCACAATCTTTACAACTGTTATTTCATTAAATTCAGGACAAATACCCTGAAGTTCGTAGGTAGCTGTAGTTGTGGTTGGTGTGATATTAACACTTGCTGTTGTAGGGGCTGGTAAATCTTTATCTATGGTAAGAGTTCCTGTGCTGTTTGCAGGAGTAGTAGTTACCGATTGTGTAGTACCGTTCCAAGTAAAATCTATCTCTACCTCACCAGCTGTAACAGTATAATCCAGCTGTATATCACCCAACCCATTTCCGAAGTCTATTTCATAACTAAACGATCCAGTAGCATCTGATTGTTCTATAGTGGTTCCGCACTCATAAAGAATTACGGATGAAACGTTCTCCCTGTTATTGGTGCATAGTACATACTCATTCATGTAAGGATCGTAGCCTCCAAGCTTTTGAGTTTCTAACTGGTCTAAAAACTGATCCCTAAACCAAGATCTCATACCATATTCAGATATAACTTGAAGCTGATCGTTATTAGCACTCGCTCCTTGAAGCTGTAACACCGCTCCCCTTTTAACATCTGTAAAGAACATAGAGCTACCCCAAGAAACAAAACTCTCAGGATTAAAACTTATACCATATTCCTCAATCCTTGCTATTTGAGTTCCTAAAACTTCAGGAACAGATGCGATAGCGCCACCACCTGTGGAGTCTGTTATGACATTTTTGCCAGAAAGTACGTAAGATATTCTATCCTCTTGTAGGACAAGTATATCTGTTTCACGAGAATAAAGCTTCATAATTGGTCCAAACGAAGACTCTAAGTCTTTATAATTAACAAGACCAAGATTAAACTCATTCAAATTATTTACGTTTGCTCCTGGCTGTATAACACCACTATACGTCATTGATGCAAATCGGTCTGCACGAGCAAAATCTTGATTAGATACAGCAACAACTCTTTCTCCAAGGTTAAAAGACTTTCCTGTAAATTTATCTTCTATTTTAAAGCTTTCCACACCATTGCTAAAAGTGTAGCAGTTGGCATTTGAGAGCGTTACTTTAAGAGGAGTTCCTGCTGCTATGTTTTGGTTTTGGTCATTAGCCGCAGTGCCAGCCATGTGATTACCTCCTACTATATCGTAAGCCTCTGAAGTGTCATAAAAGAAATTTGGATCTGCGTCAGCTGGCTCTGTTTCAAAGACAAATAAACCACCTCTTCTTGTAACATCAATCCTGAGTTCAGCATTACCTGGTCTTTTGTCTCCCCAAAAGTTTGAGCATTGAGGAAGTCCAGATCTATTTCTTAAAAACAATCTATTTGATGGTGCGTCTCTCCAACAAAAAAGTCTCGTATTAAAACAAGATGCAAAGATAGAACTTGCTGAAGTGTATATTTGATCAAAGTATTGTTGAGCACCCATTTCATGAGCATAACCTGTAGTGAGATTTACGTTATCACCTACAAGCCATTCAAAAAAATTAGGGTAGTCTTGAGTAACGGTAAACGTATCGTCAAACTCGTACTTTTTATCTTGACAATTATTTCCAGACTCTCCTCTCCAGTTATATACTCTAATCCTAACATTACTACCAGCTGGCAAATCGTAATCATTATAGACCCCTGCAGGGTCTTCTATGTAAAGGGGGTAGTTGACATTATTTTGTGAGCATCCGTCTGGATTTTTATCTTTCTTTGTTCCGTAACTTATGTTAGCATTAGGCACCTCTTCTGTACTAAAACCTCCTGGTTTTATAAGCATATAGAGACCTGGTAAATTACCGCTTGGTCCTGTGTTTCCTGGGATGGTGCCTGCTGCAAATGCTTTTACATCTAATACAGTTGCTTTGATTTCAGAGTTTACTGGTCCTTGAGTGTCTGACTTAACTATCAAAACATCTCCAGGCTGAATAAAACTTGTAGCCTCTCCTTCTAATTTAAAGTAATAAACAAGAGGATCGACTTCGTCAAAGTAAAAATTATTTACTATAACAGTGTTGTATGTAGATTCACCTGGCTTTACAACAAACTTGTATTTTTTAGCCCAATAAGGAGGAGGGTTGTTTAAGTTTACTTGTATTTGATTTTTAGAAACACTGTATCTGGATTAAAAAACACAGTGTTGTTTTGACAAACCTGAACCGTAGAAGCTCTGGCGTATTCATCCATATAAACAATACCAACCTCATAGTTTCTATTACTATGAAGACTCAACGTGTTCTCTGCCTTTAAATATCCTACAGTACAACCAAAGTCATTTATGTCAAAATACTCCCATTGATTTGATGTACCTCCGTCTTCAACGTCTGAATATTGAATAGCAGGAACTGTCAGTGTAAATGTAGATCCAGCAACGGAATATCCAAAACCCTGCTGAACACAATCCGCTATGACAGTTGGATCTCCACAGTTTCCAGTAACACCTGAATTTATAAAATCCATATCTTCAGCATCTGGAGTGTTAGGTAGTGGAGTTGTTATTACCGCATTAAACCTATCTGTTAAAGTAACACCATTGGATGCATCTGCAACTGGTTGAAAGTTTCCAGCAGAAGTTGTTCCTAATACCGCTTCGAACTCTGAGCTGTTCAGCATATTGTTTACACTTGCATAATCCTGTGAAGTTGTAAAAATCCAAGATATATCAAATGATTCACCACTGTTTTGCTGAAAGCCTGAATTAACATTTGTGCCTGAAGTTTGAGTTGAAACATTTACTGAAGAAACAACTTCTATATTAAAAGTAAAAGTAGTTCCTTGAACAATAGGTGTGTCAACATCTGTCAAATCAAATACAACCGATCCTTCTGGATTGGTTACAGGAGGGACTTGAGGGTTTACATCATAAACTCCATCCGCTGGTGTTGGAGTAGGCAAACCAACACCTCCAATAGTTTGACTGAAAGTATCACAAGAGTAGTCAATTTTAATTGGTACTCCTGGAGAACTTTCTATATCAAATTGATCAACGTAATTACCATACATTAATCTGTTGCCTTGTATGGTTTGAGCTTTAGCAGTGTGAGGAACATTATCATAAAGACGAAGAAGTTCATCAGACCCCAATACCGTGTATATTTTAGCCCCTTCAAAAGTTATTGATTGAGTTTCATTGTCACCCCAACCATAGTCTGCTTTATTAAATCTTTCTATAACATAAATCTGATTTGAAGTTGACTCTTTAAATAATACATCTACCTGCACTACTCTTTTAGATCCTGTAGAAAAACTTACCAAAGCTCTATTAAACCTATTAACCATACCTGCATTGGTATAGTTAGATAAATCTATTCTAAACGCTTTAGGCTGAAAAGCTGGTTGAGTAAATAAAGATGTGGCACTGTATTCTCCGTCTTGATACCTGTATCTATATGCAAAAGATAAAAACCTGTCTGTTATATAGTTTTCATCACCAGGAGCTATGGAGGTTTCTACTTTAGGAGCTGTTAAAGGAGTGTATCCACCAACAGAGTCTTCAAAGCCTGGTGGTTTTTTTATAACATTAATATCTTCATCCTCTATACCATCAACTCCAAGAGCAGGGTTGGGATAGTTTCTTTTTACATTTATTACTCTTGGAGGATTCTTATCATCTGTAAAAAACAAAAGATTGTCAATCTTATCGACCCCTGTTATTAAAAACTTTGGATCAAAGTTTAATACAGTTTCAGATAAAACATGATAAGTAAGAATGTTGGTCCTCATGTTAAGAGAAACAATCATATCAATCTTTCCAGACGGATGTGCTGGATCGTGAACAAACCAATATATAGTTTCATTTATACCATCCTCATAAGCACCTATACATAAAGCTTCGACACTTAATCCTATGCCTTCGTATGTAAGAGTAGAAAGTCTTGAGTTACCTTTAGAATTTTCAACAGCTCCTATTTCGGATTGCTCTGTTGACCCAAGCCTAACATTCCTTGCGTCAACATATTCACCAGGGGGCAAGAGTCGTTCATCAACGCTCTTGTTCATTTTACCTGCTACAAAAGTTGTTCTTAAATTTTGACTCATTCTACTTTAACCATTTATCTTGCCCTCTTAAGTTCATTAAGAGTCTACCTGGGTGTATGTTACTTAGTCTTAGTTTTGCATTTCTCAAAAGAGATGACTTATCTTTTCTCGCTCTATTAACCTGATATTCAGGAACATTGAAGCGAGTGTTTAATATAGCGTATTTTATGTAAGCATACAAGTATTCTTCAAACATTTTGTGTACGCCTATTTTGCTTTGTTTTACATCAGGTACAGGAGGTTCTGCACTTCCAGGTACACCAGGCACATGCTCATACTCAGCCATACCATCAGACACATATTCTAAAACAACAAACTTTCCTTCAAGTCCAGAACTAAAGTTTATAACTCCACCCATTCTATCAATGCTAAATGTAGGGTTTTGATTAGCTGTTTCTGTATTTAAACCATATCTTGCTCCAATACCAAAATCAAAATACCAGCAACCGTCAACACAATAACCAAGCTGTCCGTTGTAGGGACTGCCTTGATTAAGATATATACTTGGCTTTGTACCAGCTATTCTATCTATATCTATTTTAGATTTGTTTGGTTTTAAAACATTCCCATCTATATCGAAAAGTATTTTGTATTGATTATCTTGTAAATATGCAGAGCTGTAATTAGTCTGTATATTTTCAGTAAGAGGTATTAATACTTGACCATCTGTATACTGGGATATTCTCACCCAATTTACATAGTCTTGAGGAAGAATAAATCTGAGCTGATCATCTACTTGAAGCATTAATATTTTTATTTGCTTCATAGCATCGTAGTTCAACTCTTGTATACCACGCTTAGCGTGAAATAAAACCTGATACCTATTAATGTTATTTATCAATTCATGGTTTCCTTGGTAAATCAACATAAAGTTATTGACTATATCTTCTAAAGAAACATACTGATATGAACCCCAGTTCTGGTCTTCAGGAACTACTCCTCCGTTTTCGTAATATTGATAATCTGTTATATATGACATATTAGCTTGTTTCTTGTGTATCTAACGACTCTTCTTTTGAACCAAAGTTGTAAACATCTGGCTCTCTAATTTCTATTCCTATGTACTGACATATCTTAGCTATAAGACTTGGCTCATCCGAAAGTGGCAACTCAAAGTCTTGAAAGTCTGGCTGAGTAGGATCGTACAAGGGCTCCTCTGGGAAAGCTGTACCACCACCACCAAGATTTACATAGGTCCATTTAGGGTCCTTTGGGTATCTTATATAATTAACCTGAATGTCTCCAAATTGATCTATAGATTCTGGGTAAACAGTTATAACCTCTTGACCAACATTTGAAAAGTCTCCTTTTACATAAGCAGGGTACTGCTTTGAAGGCGCTGTTAAGTTAGAGCTCGTTAGGTTAAATATTTTATTTTGAGTAACCTTCTCTACGTCCACAATATTTGTATTACTATAAACCACAGCTCTATCTCCAGCGGTTGTAAATATATCAGCTGACAAAGCCAAAGTGTTGGCGTTTAAAACCTGAAGAACTCTTGCTTGAGCAAGTGTTGTAGTGTTTACAATAATACTGTTTACTCGTGGAAAGGTTTGACTTGTTGGTATGGTTTGGAATATAGGATTTGTTGCTACAAACTGATTAGGCACAACAGCTGAAGCTGTATCAATAAGAATCTTTGATGGATAATAATAAACTTTATCAATCAAATAGTAATCAGTAGGTAAACCAAATTGATTGCTGGTAGAAATACCTGCAAAAGTTATAGGGCTGTATTGAGTTAAAAATGCTTGTTGTGAAAAAGATTCTATTACTTCAGCCAATCCTTTAACTATATCAGCATAACCTTTACCAGAGCTCCTTTGATTTTCTCTATTTATCCAATTGTTATACGCATAGAAATAATCCTCAAACATATCCATCTGAGCTTGCTTAGCGTAGAGGTTAAAATCTTGAGGAGATATGTATCCGTAATTATTTTTATTAGCGATAGCTAATACTGTGTTTCTAACCGAGTTAATCATGATTACAAAGATAGCAAAAAAAAAGAGGTCCTATTTTTTTTAGAACCTCTCTTAATTATATACTTAAATACTTACGAAGTGATAGAGAAGTAGAAGAAGTTTCTTCCTCCATATACACTTGCATTGGTAGCAGCATCGTAAGGATTTGCGATTCCTGGTACTTTGTAATCTAAGTCAGTCCACTCTGTTTTTAGAGAACCTACAATAGCATCACTAATACCTTGACTAACAGCTTCATCACCTGTAGCTGTGTCAGTGTGAATATATCTTACTGATACAACCTCTCCAGTAGCTCCACCCATAGTAACTAAAGATGTAGACTCTAAAGCGTCTGTAGAATCGTTCACTACGTTAGCTACACCAGCAGAAGGGATGATCATTTCAAAATCATCAGCACCTGATCTAAATACTGTGTAAAGCTCACCAGTAGTCATTATGTCAGCAGAAAGAGTAAGTGTATCATTAGGGTTAGTGGTAGTAGTAATAGCTGTTACAGTAGCAGAAGTTGAGTCTGTTACATTGTTAACAGTATCACCTATTTTTACTCCTAAAGCTGAAAAGTTTTCAGAAGAGTCTACTAAGTTATCTGCTAAAGTTGCATCAGTAGTACCACCTGCAGCAACAGTGTCAAATGGCATGTAGATTTCATAATTTTTAGCGTTAGCTATACCACCACCTTGAGTAGCAGTTACACCCATAGCAACTAAAGTTAACTGAGTCGCTGAATCAACAGAGGCAACGTAGTAAAACTCACCATCTGAAGTGTTGTAAACAAAAGCGTTAGCTAAAACACTTGTTTGAAAAGTAGCAGTTGCGTCTGTTAAAGTAAGACCAGCACTACCATCTGCCGAGGATGTTCCTGAAGCAACTAACCTCAGAACATCAAATTTTAAATATTTTTCCATTTTTATATACATATTTATGCAATCGTTATCGATGTCATAGGGTTAGTAAAAGATCCGTCAGTCGCAACAATACATCCGTATGGTATATACTCATGAACAGGGTTTGACCATCCTGAAATCAAAGCCTTTTCAATAGCATCTTGAAGATGCAGTAGAAGAACTGGAGCAGCTGATCCTACGATAGCCGCATCATAATTTAATGTAACAACTTTTCCTTGAGAATAAGTTATTGTTAACGTGTCAGCGTCAACCTGATTCAAAACCAAACCTCCGCTAATTGAAACCAACTGTAGACTTGTGTCAGCATCAGTAGCTGCACCTGGATCTAAAACTGGTATTGATAAAAACTTTTCCATAATAAATAATAAGATTAAGGGTTATGCGTATGCTATTGCAGATACAGCAAACTTAGGAACAATTTCCAAAGAAGGCTCTGTCCACTCAAGCTTTAATACTTTAGCTAACGAGTCTTGAATAAATGTTCTAAACTCTACAGAGTTAGCAGCTACAGCAGCATGGGTTAATGTAAGTGTTTGTGCGTCACCGTAGTATATTGTAGTAGCTGTAGTTGGGTTAGAAGCTGGACCGCCAGCATCACCAATCTCTACAAACTTTACATCACTACATGGGATTAATTGTGTTCCAGCACCTGTGACAGGAACGCTTAAGAATTTTTCCATAATAAATAATATAATTATTGAGTTAATAAAGCACAAAGATAAGCAAAAAAAAACACTCATTTCTGAGTGTTTCTTTAGATACCTTAAAACATTATGACTTTAATTTTTTAAGCAGCATCTTATATGTTGGTAATCCTTCATCACTCTTCATCCAAGATGAGATGATGTACATCGGATCTTCTCCGAAAGGCAAAGATAATAATTTCTTTTTAGTTTTACCAGTTGTTAGAGTTACACTTTTCGTAGTCAACTCTAAATAGTTGTTACTAATGAACTCAGCAATATTGCTATCAATCTCCAAGTCAGGATCATTTATAACTTCTAAAAATTCTGCTGGTTCATTTTTAGCAAACATAAGAATATCTCTCTTTATTTCAGCAGTGCTCATCTTGTCTACATTATTAAAGACCACTCGTGCTACAGCAATCTTTCTTTCTAAAGACATATCATTAGCTGCAACTAAAGCGTCAATCTCCCTTTGCACTATATCAATATCATCTTGAGCTTCTTTAGCTTTATCAAGCTCTTTGAAAGTACCTCCATTGCCTGGATGATAATGTAAGAATTGTTGTAATACTTGATTTTCTTTTCTCACAGTTAAGTAACCATCTTCAAAGATAATAGGCTCTAATATAGCGTTTCCATCTTGCTCATCTTCAAATGGAGACTTTTGGTTACGAGCATAACGAAGAGTTCTGTTCTCTCCTGTCTCGTTATCAAAATGCATTAATGGATATCTTCTACTGTGAGATGAAGGTAGGATGTAGGATAAAGGTGCTACATCTCGTGTCAACTTGTAGATCTTGTCTACAAATACTTTTTTGTTTTTCATTTTATTATAATTTAATTAAAGTTAAAAAAAGGGGGAGGAGATTAACCCTCCCCCTAATTATCTATGCTTATGCATTGAAGATGAAGAAGTTGTTTGCACCTAAAGTACATACAGCTCTTTCACTCAAGAAGTTCACTCGCATTTCGTCAATGTCGTTAGTTCTTACGCCACCAGCAGAACCAGTAACCCAAGTCTTGTAACGTCTGTCCTCAGTCTCTGAAGCTCTATAACGAACATGTAAGAATGGACGCTTAGCGTTCTTTCCTAATACTTGATCGTATACAGTTGTAGATCCTGCAGGAACTAATAAACCATTAACAGCACCGTTAACTAAACCGCCTCTCATTGTAGGATCGTTTAGATATTTCCAGTCAGACTTGTAGAAGTCATAACCTCTACGGAATCCTGTGAAACCTAAGTTAAGTGCCATGTCAGCATCATTGTCGAATAATCCGTATGAAGTACCACCAGCTCCGTAAGAGTTTTGAGCAGCCAACATATCGTCAATATCGAAAGAGAACTGACGGTTAACGAATAATACATTCTCTTCAATAGAACCTTGCTTGTCAAGTCTCTGAATGATAGAGTCGAAACCTGCTAAGGCAACTGGGTTACCACCGCCCCAAACGTTTCCTCTGTTGTTAACAACATAGAAGATACCTTCAGAACCTGTTAATCCTGCTGCAAGAGCACCTGAACCTGCACCAGCAGGAACAGCTTCAATCATAGCAGTCTCTAAGTGGTCTTCGAAACGCATTCTTGTTTCACCTTCAGCTTTTAGATACCATAAGTATCCTGACTCACCGTTTTCAGTTGAAACTTCAATCCATCCGATTTGAGCCATGTCAGAACCAGCGACAGCATAAGTGTCACGAATAATGATTGGCTTGTTATCAAAGATTAAATCAGCTGGCTCTAAACCATCAACGCCTGCAGTTGTAGAACCTTTTGCGAACTCAGAACCGTAGTTCCAAATTGTAACATTAACACCTGCGCCAAATGTTTGACCACCCGCTTCGTAGTAATCTACTGTGATTACGTTAAGAGCACCACCCACGTTAATAGCTGTAACAACAGCTTTGTTGCTTAAACCTGATCCAGCAGTCTCATCATTCAACATGATAGTTTGACCTACTCTGAAAGCAGAGCCATTGATAGCTGTAGTGTTTGGCATCTGTGAACCTGGAGGTGTCGCAGTTGGGTTGTTAGTAATTTGTACTAACGGAATAGTGATGTTAGCTTGGTTTGCACCTGCAGCCGCAGCTGATGTACACCCTGTGTACTTTGTGTGTAAACGACCTTGCTCAGCCCACTTAATCATGTCTGATACACAAGGCATTTCAGCGCCTACCATTCTTAAGAATGACGCTACTGATCTATTACCATAACGCTCAAATTCTTTTTCGTAAGTATCAGGAAGATACTGGCTCAAAAAATCGAAAGTCGTCAGGTAGTTTGTTGCTGTAGGGACCTGAGCCGATGAAGGCTGTAATTGGAACCCTGGAATTGCTTGTACTGGCATTTTCTAAAATTTTTTAATAATTACTTTTTACTTTTAATTCTGAGTCCATTCATACTTTGAGGGCTTATAGCTCTGATTGTTGTTCCGTTTTTAGTTACGGTTTGAGGTGCTGATCTTACCATATCAATGTTCTTAGATTTCTTAGATACATTGTCAACAGCAGCGGCAACGCCTTGCTCGTAAAAAAACTGAGCAAACTTTTCTGGATTCATGGCAGCAGCCATAGCTCTATGGTATCCCTTTGGATCATTCATCAAGCCTGTCTCCTTATCCATGTACTTTCCAACAAAGTTGTTTACATCAGACTGTAAGCTTTTTAATTCTTTCGAATCACCAGGTTTAAATATAACTTTATTTCCTCCGACTTCGAACTCAAAACCTTTGAACTCATCGTTAAAAACCTCATTTGTTTTTTGTAGGAAATAGTCATACCTTTTCTTGGTTTGCTCTTGAGCATTTTTAGACTCATCTATATAACTCTTATAGCGATTCATTTCTTCCTGAACATCTTCTGATAATCCACTCCCACTTGACTCAAGAGGAATTTTATATTTATCTTTCTGATCTTCAAAGAACTTCTTCGCTTTTACAAGTTCTCTTTTTTGTGCTAACTTCTTTTTCTTAATGTCTTTTTCATCATCAAGATCTTCATCATACCCAAACTTATCATCAATAATGTCTTGAATGTCTATAGCATCCAATCCTTCTTCAGTAGCTGAGTAATATTGAGTTAGCAAGTCAGAAGCATCCATTTCATCGTAATTTCTTTGCAGCTTTACGAAGTCATCAATACCTCTGCCTGTCTCTCTTTTATATTCAAAGAACGCTTTTACATCTTCTGGAAGCTCTTCGTTAGACTCTTTCTGAGTAAACAAATCATCCACAGATGTAATCTCTTTATTGTATCTATCTCTAATATAAGATAGAACATCTTCATCTTTTAGACCAGCTTCTTGCACTTCCTCTGTCGGTTGTACAGTTTCTGTAGTTTCAGTTTTTACTTCTGCTACAGGAGTCTCCTCTACTGCTGGTTCCTCTTGTGTTTTTTCCTCTTGCTCTTTTAATAGCTTTTCTTCTACTTCAGCTACTGACTTTTGCTCAGCGCCTTCAAGTGCTTTTACTTTAATTTCCATTTAATTTAATTTTTACAAAGTTAAACATTATTTAAACACGTTATCTTGGGTTAAATTCCGCAAGATCAAAACCATCTAAACTATCCTCGTTTGATTCAAAGTTTATTGGAGGTGTGTTATTTTTTCTCTGTTGAATAAGTTTAGACTGCTCCGTGTTGGCTTGACTAATTCTTTTAGACTTACCATCTTCACGCATCTCTTCTCTCTTATCCATCTGCTGTTGTGTCATTCCTTGAAGTTGCATATTCATCTGGAACTCCAACTGCATTAATTGCTGCTTTAATGCAGCTTCATTTTTCATCTTCTCAATATCAAAAGCAACCTCAGCCTGCTTAATCTGTATTTTAGATTGAGCTTCGGCTTGCATTTTCTCCATAGCTGCTTTGGCTGCGGCTTGTTGAGATTGCATATTGTTTTGTTGTTGCATCTGCATCTCAGTAGCCTTCTGCTGTTGCTCCTGCTCCTGCTTTTGCTTTCTTTTTACTTTCAAGAGTTGGTTTGCCATTTTAATATTCTTCAACTCTCTAATATCTATAGCATCTTCAAGACTAATATCCTTTTGAGATAATGCCATCTGAATGTTTTGCTCAAGCATTTGTTTTTGCTCTTCGTCTGGAGCAACCTCTATAAATATACCAAAGTCATACAGATATAAGTTCTTTATATCCTCTAATAGACCCATATTATATTTACCAATTTGCATAGCAAACTCATCTCTGAAGTCTGCATACTCTAAAACATCAGCTGTTCTTATAGCTAAACACTCCGCTAAAGTTCTGGTTAGATAAAGACTACCTTCTAATATATGTCTTGTAGCTGTGTTTGAATTTAACGCAGCTAATTTCTGTATACCAACTAAAGAGTTAGGATCTGGAGTAGAGCCATCACGTGCCTCGTTAAGTCCTGTCACCGCTCTAATCATATTTAGATAGTGGTTATAATTAGATATAAGCATCTGCATTTTATTATTACCACTGTTAGATGTTAGCTGACTAATAGGAACTCTGGCGTTATTAAACTCACCATCTTGAGTGTAACTTCTACCAACAACACTACCAGTTTGGAAGTAAAGTCGTAAAGCATCCTCTGGATTGTATGCTCCGCCTTCTCCAAGATCAACCTCGTTAAGTCCATCAGCATCTATAAATACACCATCAGGAACAACACGTGAAACTACTTGTTGTATCTTTAGGTGTGTCATTTGTATCAAGTCAGCAAAAGGAACCATTCTTCTAACTAAAGATTCTGGAACACCTTTGTACATTCTTGGAGCTGTGGCTATATAATTAGGGAAGGCAAACTGATTAGCAGAGTTTGGTCTTACCATATTCTTCATAAGCTCCCACTTAAGAATGTAGTTTGTACCCATAACCATCACACCATCATACCACACATCAATAGTTTTTTCCACCTTCTCGAACTTACCCTCATCCATCATCTCTTGCGGAGGATTGAACTGGTCATCTTTTTCTACAACTCTGAAGCTACCTTCAGCAACTTCTTTCTTTTTGTAAACAAACTTGTTAGTTGTCTTGTAGTTAAAGAACATAAGGGTAACAGTATCTCTTGAGAACATACTGTTGTTATATTGTGGTACATTGTAATACTGATACCAAGACTGACTATACTTAGATATTTCCTCTAAGTCATCATTCGTAAGGTCTGGGTTTATTTTTAAAAGTTCCGTCATTGGAACTGTTTTGATTTCACCCCAATAAAAACAATCTTTAAACTGAGGGTCTTCCGTATAACTGTATACAACATTAGCAGGGTCTACATACTTTACCCTAACGCCATCACCCATTTGAAACTCATGCTTCACAATACCAAGACCTAAAGTTGTAATATCCATATCACATCTTTTTCTTATGTCTTCGTAATGATTCTCTTCAAGCATTGTATTAATAGCCTGCTCTGCAGCAATCTCTACAGCTGGCTTGTAGTTCATTTGCATAAACAACTCAAGCTCTAAATCACTTTCTGGAAGCTGATCTTCTGCAACTTCAAATACATTAATACCAAAGTCTTTTTCGATTTGCTGGAATAATGGTTTAGCAATCATATTACCTTCCACCATAGTCTGGAACTGATTTCTTTTCTCAGCAGACATTGCATCTTGAGCAAAGCACTTAACGTCAAACAACCTGTCTGACATTCCATTGACAACTATATCAACAAATTTAGGGATGATTGGAACTGGTGTCCAGTCCAAGTTTAGATACGATAAATCTCCGTCAACAGCTAACTCATCTTTATACTTTGCAACAGATTGTTCGCCTCTTGCGTATAATCTTAATCTGTTGAACTCTCTCCATTGGTCATAGAAACGACACTGTTGTCCGCTTCTTCTAAACCACTCATACTGGATTGCCTGACCTATCTGAAGTCCATATTCTTTCGTAGCCTTCTTAGCGTCCGAAACGTATTGATCAGGAAACGCAGCAGCATTTACTTCTACTGTTACTGCTTTCATCTATTAATTATTCTACTAATGCTCGACTTATTATCGTATTTTGCAAAGTTAATACTTATTTTTGATTTTTGTTTAGAAGGTGTATATAAGTGTTTTTGATTAGCCATTATGGCAAGACCCGAACTAATCGCAGCATCGAACTTGGTTCTATTGGTTATATCAAACTTAGCCCAGTCCTGTAAAGTGCTGTTAAAATACATTTCACCCATCTCGTCAGGATCTCTATAATCTTCTGTAAAATCAATACCCACATGCTTCTCTATGTAAGACTCAATCGCTGCTGCGTGAGACTGTTTTACATCTTCAGAAGTGTTTGGTATTCCTCCTAACTCTCTTTCTGATTTAGAAAGTTTGTTGTATGTTTTGTCAGGTCTATTCATAGAGAATCCTCTGTACCCTCTGTTTTTTAAATGATATAACAATCTTGGCTTGTTGTTCTCACAAAGAATAGGCATACCATAAAAAACTAAAGCCATCAATACCTCCTCGAAAAATATTTCAGCAGTCTGTGGTCTTGCAATATATTCTAAGAAAAAGTGATTACTTGGTGCATTGTCCATATTAAACTTAGTCATTCCGTGTAAAGCTCCATTTGAACCCTTACCAACAACAACTCCAGATATATCATAAGAGTCACAACCGAAAGAACCAAGATGCTCATTGCCTGGATACTTAATACCGTTTCTTGTTTGAACCCTGTTTCTCATTCCTTTTTCAGGCAACCAGCTAACTAAAAACCTACCGTCTTTTCTTGGTGTCCATATAACCTCTGAATCTTTGACTCCATCTTTCCAGTGAAAAGAACCACGTGTCAAATGATGTTTAAGGTTTATAGAATCATTGTAATCTATCTGTTGGTATATCTTTGTTAGGTTGAATATAGATTGTTTACTTTCATCTCTAAAAGCGTGTGACTCTGTTCTTGGGAACTGTCTATAATATTCATTAAGAGCGTCAGGGTCTTGAGCTAAAGACTCTACTTCATTCTCCCAGTAATCAATAGCCCCCATGTCTATATATTCGTCATCAATACCAATCACAGGCTCTTCAGGTGTCTTAAGAACAGGAGCACCATACCTATCTATAAACCCTTCCATGTTCCATTCCATTGGAATAAATAAATTATACAGACCGCTTTTAGTTTGTCCGTTGGAGTTACGTTTAGTTGGATCAGAGTCCATATATAAAGACTTGAAATTATTACCACCTTTGTCTAAGGCGTTTGATGTAGAACCCATCATACACTTTCCTATAATTTTTCTACCCAACCTCAAACATGTCTTAGTTACCCTCCAGTTGTTTAATATGTTATCAGGCTTCTCCCACTTACCACTTTCATCGTGAAGTAGCAGTTTAAGTTTTTCACCATCATAACTATTGTCTCCAGTATTCTTCCAGTCTATAGTTGTATCCAAACCTTCTAACTCAGCCTCTTCGATCTCGTACATATTCTTCTTTGTAATTTTTGAAGCTGGGACACGATATGCCAATTCTGTTTTCGGTTTGTCCATACCGTCTTGTATCGGTTTAAAGAAGAACGGATAGTTGTTTGATATTGGGACAACTTTGTCTGTGAACATTTTTTTTGCATCTGAACCTGTTTTAGAAAGTATTCCTACTCTGGCATCCTTAGTAATAGTAGCCATATTAACACCCTCACTTGAACTCATAAATGAAAAACCAGAACGTCTTATCTTAAGATAACACATTCCGAAACTTCTTTTATCAGCCTTACAGGCTTCCCAGAATATGTAGAATATTCTATTCGCCTCTCTGAAGTCAGGATGACCCACATCAATTTTAGTCCATTGCAAATACATATAATGCGTACCAGTGATGTAAGTTGGTACGCCATTGTTCATAAACCAGAAACCATACTCCCTTCGATCAAACTCTTGCTCTATATAGTCTACCCATTTAGACTTGAATTGATCTGGGGTTTCGTGCCACTGGAATATAGATTTTATTCTTGAAAGTTCTTTTGGATATTCAAAAGGCTCCCAGTATTGTTCGTGTTTTTTAGAAGAAATTTTATGCACCTCTTTAGGTACTTTAGGTAAAGCAATCTTCAGTCCATTTACATTAATAACCTCACCGATCTCACCGCTTTTCGATATTACTACAATATCATACTTTGGGTCATAACCATACCTCCAAGACTTCGCTCTATTCTTATTAGAAACGACAGCCTTCGGCACAACATCTTTTAATGTTGTATATAGATTATTTTGATCTTGACTCTGCAAATCCTTTTGGTTTACTTGACTTTACCTCTATTGTTCCTCCCTCTAATAACGCCTTTTCTTCTTCGATTCTCTTTAGTATTTCAAAAGCATCAAATATACAAAGCTTCTTGGTAGCAGCTGCATTCTTTAATCTGTCAGCAGCCAACTCATCATTAGGGTCTGGTTTGATTATATTTTCTTTAGCAACCTTTATCAATTGTCTTACAGCCTTTTCTCCTGCCTGTATAATTTCCAATTTTATTTCTTTACTGTCCATACTTATAAAACATTACATAAACTCTTCTTCCTTCCTCCCAAGATTTATTAGGATACTTACTATGAAAGTAGCTTGAAGGATATGAAACTAATCTGTTTTGAGCATAACCTATAACAGAACTAAGCCTCCACATATCCAGATTCTCTGCGTCTACACTTATCATACGATCATACTCTTCGTTGGTTATATCTTTTGGAAGCTCTCTTCCATACCTTTCATGTTCCCATAAAGCAGTACCATGAAGGTCTTCTCTCTCTCTGGGTGACATATATAAAACCAAAGCTCTATCAGGCTTCTGTCCTTTTATATTCAAGTCTGAATGTATTCTCCAAGTAACATCAAGTTCATCCGTTGACTCCCTAAAGAAGCTTAATATATTCTCTAACTTTCTTCCTTCAATGTTAGACAGTTTATCTAAAACATATTCATTGAACTCAACAGGAGATTCTTTTACGTAAAAATCCTTTCCGCCAGACACATGCTTTTGAAAAGGACCATCGTTTAAATAATTTTCAGCTATCTGAAAAAGATCTTTATCTACAAAATCATCAAGAGTATATATCATAATACCATTGTAATATTGTTAGTAAACATTCTATATAGCTTCTCTCCATCTACAGTAAACTCGTATTCACTTTCTGGCTCAAAACTTATTTCATCTCCCTCCTTAACTCCTTTGTCTATCAACTCTTGATTAATGTACTTTACCACGCCTATAAGTGGTTCTTCTTTTGTTCCTTTATACATAAATGATTCTTTAGTTTCTACAGGTTTAATGAAACAATACTTCCCGTGAGCACTCCACTTTTTTCCATTGTGAAACAAAAAG
>OCRD01000002.1_pt1 | contig 29406 bp, 35 predicted proteins | sample 1494241 | NCBI WGS metagenome assembly OCRD01 (sample SAMEA3275567, study PRJEB22092) | marine metagenome | biome: ENVO:00000447; material: seawater | collected 2014-06-20T12:00:00+00 | depth 0.5 m | reverse complement strand
AATACCTATAGATATATCTAAAGTAATAAATAAAGCAATTAAAAGAGCTTACAACAAAATCTGTAGTGCTAATGTATAAGGAGATAATCTATAATTCATTCTAATGAGTTAGGATTGATTCTACATTATGTATTATTTACAAATAAGCAACAAGGTTTAATAATTATAAACATGGTTTATTAAATGTAAACATGGTTTATTAATAGTGAATGTTTTTTTGGTTTTCTTTTCGATTGTTCGCTTTGTTGGTTGTTCTTTATTCGTGGGTAATTGTAATAATTGGATCAGGATTTATTGTCCTGCATTTATGAACACAACACAATAGAATAATAGTTTTATCATTTAATCCAATGGCGGACCACAATAGAATTGTATTGTTTTCATTTCAATATGGTAGCGGACCACAATAGAATTATATAGTTATTATTTCAATGTGGTGGCGAAATGTGGGGAATGTTTATTTTTTGATTAGGGGAAATGTTGGTTACTTTCTTAGGAAATAGACAGAGATAAAAAATAAAATGTTACCCAATTTGGACTTACCCCACCACTAAATAAATTGGGACACAAAACCCAATGACAAGCTAAAATTAAGTAAAATAACGATAATACATTATTAGTCAATCACTTACATAGATTTTAGAATTTCTTACTATAAAACTTTGTGTGTATAAAAACGTTTTTACAGTCTGCTGGGGTACACGGTTTGTATTTACAAAAGCCCATAAAATTGCGCTGCTATTTAAACTAATAGTAACCCAACTCTCCTCAACTCAGCCACCTCCATCAAAAATGTTAACAAAGACCCACACAGAGCCTCTCTGAGCGACGTTCTCTAATCGTCCGGATAACTAGTATTAAAGCGCCTTAGATCGTACGGCTCCTTAAACAGGAAGTCCCCACCGGATACTTCCCGACGAGGACTTAATTGAAGGTTTATTTAGATAGTTTTCTACCACCAGAATGCTCCGCCCCATAAAACGGTGAAGAGCAGTATAAATAACACTAGCGATGTGGTGATCACAAACTCATCGAATTCATCTGTTGCTAAAGATTTCTTGATTAAAGAGAGTAGTATTGCACCTATAACTACCCCTAGGTAAACCACTAAATTCCAGTGTACTGATAACATACGCGTAATTTTTATACAGTTGAAATATAACACAAAGCTGCCACTGATAACACAACAACTAAGTATATGATGTAATCTCTTTCGAAAGTCTCAGGCTTACAGGATGCCCTAGTACATATAACACCAAGTGCTGCAGCCGAAAAAACCAAAAACACGAACCATCCAATAGGCATTGTAATCATAATTACAGAATTAAAGTTTTTAAAATCTATTCAATAATCTCGTCATTCCAGAGTAGGTTATAGGGATACTTCTCTTCTGTCTCAGGGAGTACAGCGTCGAACTTAGTTATCATTGCATCCTTTATGTCGTCTCCGTAATGTATAACCTTAGAAATTGTATTACCATCCACAAGAGTGGCTCTTTTATACTTCACGCTTCCAACTTGAATACTATGGAACGGAAGAGGAATAATCCCATATTTTCTGATTAATTCTTCTCTACTCATCCTACAGCAAATCTATCAATGCCAATAATCCATCCTTAAACTGCTCATCAGTGCCTCCATGATTGAACGAGCATGGCTTCTGATTCTCACAATAACCACTAGTACAGCATGGCTCTACGCCTCCTTCTATTAATTTTACTTTAGCTAACCCGTTCCTCAATTGAAATATCCATCCAGAGTCGCCTTGAAATCTTTTCGGTGGATCGCGGACCAATAGTTCTTTAAGGCATTCCTTAAAGTAGTCCTTAAGAGGAATATCTCCCTCGTTAGTATTCACTATGGTTTCTAATTTCTTTTTAGCGTTCTCTAGCTGCATGTGCTTAAGTAGCAATCGATGCCCCATGGCAATATCAAACTGGTGCGAATTGTCCATTTTTGGCGATTTAGCTCTAACGAACATTGAGTATAATTCCTGTAATGGCGATTTAGAATTGTTATTGTTCATTTAATGATACATTTGTTTTAATAAATAAAGATAAACACATCCTAAGATCAGGAGTATAACAACTAAGGAATAGAAGTTCCATTTAAAATCACCTTGGTTGTGGATAATTCTGGAAAGAAAAAATCCCCCAGTACCTGACATTAAGAGTAAGATCGTTAAAGAAGAAAATGATAAAGTAATCATAATGATAAAGTTTTAAGATAAATAAATAAAAATCATCACAAAAGATTTAATTAATACAAACTGCGTTACAATCTCCCTTCTCAACACCGCAATCATCGCTGAGTGGCAAGTAGTCGTCGTCTTCAAACTTACCCATCGATGGGTCGTATAAATTAGAACAGAAGCCGTTGCCCTCGTCATCATTTGCATACACCACTACCATATCTAGTGCTTCTGGGTTGGCCTCAGCAAAAGCTAGTAAATTCTGCATGTATTCACGAAGAGTTGTGCCTTCTTTTTCACCATCGATATTTACTTCGTCGTAAGGTTTTAAATTATTCATTACTCAAAAGATTTTATAAATCCATAAATAAAAACCGCCAACCAAAGAATACCAATAAAGAAGGCGGCCATTACGATATGATCGCTACTCATGATCTAGGTTGTATCTCTCTTTTACAGAAATGTAGGATCCTGCGCGGTAAATATTTTTACATTCATACCCCATCTCATCCACATACCTAACGATAATACCACCCTGCACCATGTAGTCAACACTCACTACCCACGAATAAGAGTCAACCTCTCCATTGTTTAGTTTTACCTCAAGCTCTCCTATCCTTCTGTCGACCACTTTATACTTAGATCTCAACTTTTCCACGCGAAGGTTTAATCTTCCAGTCTCAGTAATCGATAGCTTATCTTTCTTGTGTTCTTCTTCGAGCTGCTCCAACCAATTGATGGCTTCCTTTTCGCTGGCTTTAGTGGATTCCCTGTCTAATTCGCTCTTGTATAAAAGAGTTCGATTGTAGTTCTCGTCGCAAAAGTAAACATTGGAAAAAGGAATATTATCAACTAGCTCGTCAATAATGGTGGCGTGATAATCAGTTGGGTCTAATTGATATTCAGCCAATGGTCCTAAACTGATCGAGGAATTATTGTACACGATCCCGGTGTGTTCAGCGTAATACAAATCCTTACTACCGAACAAATGAACCTGTGCCTGTATCGGCTTTATCACAGATTCAATGATACTGATTGTGTCACCATACGCTCTCGTAGACTCAAGGATAGCCTTGTCTCTTGCTTTACTTCGAAATTCCCACTTAAAATCCCCACCATAAGAAAAGATATCAAACCAATAATCTGGAATATCATCCTCGAATTCTTCCCCAGTGGCGGATACATCGAGTACTTCATCTGTCTGTCCATGGGTGATAAAAGAGACGATGATATTCCTGTAGCCTTCTATGGAGTTGAACTTCCTGGAATGCGCGATCTGCTGACCATTAGGTGCCAACACCTCATATTGGATAGGAGGAGTAATGCCTTCCAGTGAATCTGCGATAGCTAGTCTGGCGTTTTTTCTAGTAGCAGCCACTCCATTTAGCACTGCTGCCCTGGATCCGTAATCGTGAGTATTTCCTACTATTGGGCTACCATTAGGTGCCACTAAGCGGAATCCCCACTTATCGCTTTTAGTTTGAAAAATTTGGTACATTATTCTTGTTTTGAATTTTTAATTACTAAACTTATCCATAAATTCTTCGACCATACGAATGTATTCCTTACCATCTTGTGTCAATTCCCCAGTAGCTCTTTCTATATAGGATGAACCAATAGCACTAACCGCCTCCTCCTTAGTTCCTAAAAAACAACCCAATGATATTAGCCACCCACGTTCGGCATGAAATATTGGCGCTGCAACTCTTTCTTGTTGTCCAAATACACCTTGAGTTAAAAAGTATTCATCTACATTTGAATCAATAAACCAGAACTGTTCGCACACTAAGTACTCTGGCATGTTGGATATGATGCAATCTTCGATATCTAAGGCACCTTCTACCTTTAAATAAGAAGGCATGGCGAAAGGCACACTACTTTTAAAGTCAAACGCCTCGAAAGATAAATCACCCCTAACTACTAAGTGTTTAGGAAGGCCTTTCCATGTTAAAGAAATATCGTTCCAAGAATTTAAAGTAGCCGATTTTTGAACAACGTACACCCTGTCGTCTCTCCATTTCGTTTTCCTAGTAAAAAGATGTTCACCAGGGATTACTTGGTGAATCAATGATTTCACGTATTTATACTTTTGTTGGATAACTTTTGTTGGATAACTTTTGTTTGAGATTTCATCGAAATAATTTTAGAATGGTAAATCGTCCTTAACCACTGTGTGTATCTGGTTGCAAACTGGACAAGTAAAACTAAAACAAGGAAGTACCACTACATGGCCTTCCTTACAAATATACATAATTGCTGTCTTATATTCAATCTTTTTCAAACTTTTAACTACCACCTTCCTAATATTTTAAGGTCTTCAATGTGTAAGGTTCCATTGTCTATTAAACTTAACGCTTTGGGGTTGTCCTTCACTCTGTGAATAAAGTTACCAGTGTACTGCTTTAAGCACCTCTACTCAATGTGGCCATCTTTGTCACACACCCTCCTTATATCTAGGATCCGTGAATAAATTTGAATGGATATAAATGTATTGGGATTAGCATTTGTTTTGTATTTCAACAAAAAACTCACCCGGTAATACTTCAAGGGACGGGCAAAGAACACATCCATACTCTCTAATTGGGTCACCCAATAGGTGGAAAACGCTCCAATCACCATCAGTGTCAATTCTTCACCTGTATTAAGTAAACCAAAGAATGAAAACCAGACCAACATTTGCGCGATAACCAGCACGAATAATGCCTTGTATGCATCCATTGCCATCTTATCGGTCAATAAATGGAAGTCAGTAAATAAGTAATTAAAAATTTTTCTGATCATTTTTCTTTGAACTTTAATTATTGATATAACATAATCAATAACCTTCAATTAATGGATAATCTTCCGCAGCTAATTGCCACGAAACTAATTTACATATCTGCATTGCGGTAGATTTTTTCATCAGTGGGAATTCGTGTAGTTTAACAATCACCATCAAGTGATCGTCGTATGCTTCGTCTATTACATCCAGTCCTTCTGGGCATTGCCCATTGTCGATAAGTGTTTCTACTTGTGAGTTGAAATCTTTACCAAGGAGTGTTTGAGAAATATTGATACCCTGGGGGAAGTAGAAGCACTCGTTGAATCCTTCCTCGGTAAGGAAGAAGTCGTCCTCGTACAAGTGTAGCGGATGTCCCGGAGGCAGAAGGATTGCCAAGAATTGCTGCATCTGCAGACGAGTCAAAATGAAATCATAAAAGAATCCACACTCCGGGATGTAAGGCCGAACTTCCATTATTCCTTAAGTATGTAGAACTTGGGCTTATTAGATTTCGCACGGATCAGTTGGTAGTTAATACCTGCGCTGTGTTCGCCAAGGAATAGGTCGTACTGATAGGTAAATCCCCACCTTTCCACAAAAGTGGTCAAGGAGATGGCCGGGAGATTAAAGCCTGGCCTGTTGAAATTCTGGATCAATCCACAGTATAAATTGAAATCCACTGGCTTTTTTACTTCTTCCAGCACTAACTCATTGCCTGTGGTGTCAAGAAAAACGGGAGCATCTGCCTCTTGCGCAAATCCTCCCGTGAAAAATGCCGCCATAAATACGACGGACAGCAACATGTTTTTCATTGCTCGATTATTTGGTTTGCTAATACCTACAAGGTATAATAAACCAACGACTTATGCAAGCCAAGGAATTAAATCTTTGAAAGTTTTAATCTTCCAATTGTTCTGAGCAATGGCTATTTTTAGCGACAGCATATAGTCGTACCCGTTTACCATGGCCTTCTCATCGATTACTTCGATCTTTTTTGTCATGTCTTTGTACGACGTGAGTTCGTTCGTTGTAGGTATGTGTTCGTGGTGTATTCTTTCAAGATTTAGGCGCTTGTCGTTGCCGTAATTACACACCATGGCCTTGTGGAAAAAGTTCGTCCGATGAATAAGGGATGCTTTGATTGGTCCCCACAGAGTCTTCAACCAACAATCGGGCAGCATGTAGTACATCCAACAGTTTAAGAATTGCGCGTAAGATGGATAGAGAAGTTTGCCAGCCTTTGCTTCGTTAATCATTACTTCTTCGTTCAATGTGTCGAACACGTCGTCTCTAAAATACACGCCGTAATATGCACGAACAATAGCGTTCCACAACTGCATCACAGGGAATACGAACATATCGATTAAGACGTAAATGCCTGCCCACCAAACGGAATCCCTAAGCATGGCCTGCACCCACACGTAAAAGTCTGGCGTTTGTAAGGCCCCACGGCCATGTTTACTTGGAACGAAAAGCTTCCATGTGAATTGAAGCTTTAAACTATCCTTTAGATTTTGAGCAGTTTTAGCCTCGTGAGTGTCTGGAAACTCATCCAAGGTTTTGCTTATCCTCTTAGATAACATACCCAAAAATGGAACGAATGCATCCCTCGACATTTTCTTTTTATAGCCTGGGTATCTCTCATAGTCGCCGCTCAGGACTCTTTCAGAAAACTCACCCGTGAAAAATAAGAGAGAGAAAAAGTGAGACGCCCACAAAGAAAGCCAGGTTCTGTACATTGAATCTCCGGCGTTACAGTCGTTCTCGCCGTCTCCTTTGTCTAGTATTTGTGCTTTGTTTTTCTCAAAGATAGTTCTCTCTGTGTATAGAGGTGTCGAGTATCTATCCATTAGTAGCCACCCCGACTTGTCGCGCCAGAAGGTGGATCTTGTTTTATTTGTTTTCATTTGAATGATTTTATTAGATTTTTTAATTGGTTTATACTTTCTATATTTAAGGGTACGTACTTGCCAGCCTTTTCTTGATCAACGAAGAATAGCGACCACTCCTTATTATGGGGCGTGTAATATATCACCAATTGGTGGCCCAATTGGAGGTAGTACTCAAAGTCGAACTCCTCGAACCCTAGCTGTTTAAGTTTTTTGTCCGATGGCCTAACCAACGGTTAGGAAGATAATCGCCAGAATAATTCCCATCGCTATGGCGCCAGTGATGAACGACCCCACAATGAATAACAAGATAGCCCTGGCAAACTCTGCCAAAAATTTATTCATTACTTCCTTAAGCATAACTGTTGGTTTTTAAATTAAAAGGGCAATCCTTATGGACCACCCTCTCTGAAAACATTCACCTTATAATACAACATCCCTTACTCAGCAGGGTCTTGAATTTCTTCACTTGTGATCTCTTCACTTGTGATCTCTTCACTTGTGATCTCTTCACTTGTGATCTCTTCACTTCCTTCTTCGCCAGGATGAGTTTCGCCATTAGGCCCACAAGGAACCACTCTGTCCCATTCTCCCTTCGTTGGATTAGGAACTACTTTGTAGTACCCACCCTCGTACTCCACGACGCCATCTTTGTTTGCAAGGATCCTGAATTGTTTCAATCCTTCGTCGTACAAAGACTTGAATGCCTTGTTCTGCACACGGAGCGATTGCTGGATCATTTTCTCTCCCATCGATCCAGGCTTGACTACTGGAATTTCTGCACCAGAATAGTACTGGTCAGAGTTTGCCAACAGCTCTAGTTGTTTTACTGGGTGGTAATAACCCACCTTTGTTTCTTTTCCCATTACGTAATTATTGGTTCGAAAATATTTTCAAAGGTAAGATATGGCTTTTACGTGAGAAAAGCAAGCCGAAATTTTTGTTAGTCCACTTATTGTCTATATAGTAAGAGCATACTGGGAATTTAAAACCCTATAAACCCTTAAAAAGAACAGTAAACTAAAACGTTTTTTTAAACCATTGGGGAACCCTACGTTTCATCAGTACCAAACCAGTCGTACAAACTGGCACGTACCTAACACGAACCCTCATGCACGAAAGATCCAAACACAGAGCATCTTGGTTGAAGATACTCCCATGCGCAGATATTGCCTTCGCTAGAGATAATCCGTTGTCCTTGATGAAATATTCGTTACCCTCCGATGGGAATTGCTGGGCATATTCAGCAGCCGCTTGGTCGAACCTTTTGTCGTAGTTCTGCTGCAGCGTGATCAGGCCAGTGTTCGCCGCGTATTGGATCAAACGCCCGGCTGCTCGTTGGCCAATGCCTAGTATTTTAGCAATCGCTCCATTAGATACTAATCCTTTATTTGTGTCAAACTCGAAATCTACAGAACTCACGGGGCATTTCTCGACTGCTCTTACTTGTCCAGTATGCCCACCCGACCTGTGGAATCCTTTGTCTCTACTACAAATGCTAGATCTTTGCGCCAGTACTTTTTCCGTATATCCAGCCTGCAACAGGCGAGACATAAGCACAGACGCAAGGAATCCTTTCCAGATCGTAAGGTGTGATATCTTACGCCCGTAAGGATCCGATAGTTTATTTTCTTGAAACAGAGCATCGAAAGGAACCTCGACAACTCTGGTGATGGAAAGTTTTTCTTTTGCGGCTATTTTTTTGAGAGAAGTGAAATGGTAAACGCCACGTCTTACTTTAGTGGCCCATCCCATTTTTATCATAGATCTTAATAAAGTAAAGCATCTGCTCCTTTTAATACCAACCGTTGATCCAATTTCTTGTACCTGGCCGGTGGAACAGATGCCTCCCTGTAAACATGACTCCTTGTGAAAACTCATTCTTAGTAATAGCTCCTGCTCGCACTTATTGTCGAGTGCGTACTGCGCAAGGCTTACCACTAAGAGTGGGTTACTATTTCTATCACTAGAAGTCATACCGCAAACTTAATGTAAATAAATGACAATGTCAATGGGTTATTTGTTAAAATATTGTTAAAAACCTGCAGAACCAGTAGATGTGCTACAGGAAAAAATTATACACTTTTAACAATGAATCGTCAAGTTATAAAATATTCCAATTAAATCCAAAAATAATTGCGATAAAAATAAAAATACTTTACACTAACTATCCTTGACTTTTGCTTGTAAAACCCTTAAATTTACAGGGTGTTATTAATTAATGTTTTACATTTTAAAGTTTTTGAAATATGAGCGAGAGGTTCTATATTATAGAATTCAAGTGCATCAACAGTGGCGTGAGAAAGTTTTACCGTTCGATCTTTTGGATGCCAATCTGTGACGACGGCATGTGGATTAATGTTATTACCTTCTACAGGGATCGTCCAAGCATGGACAATGTCAGGACGTTTTACAGGTTTCCATTAAAGAATGTAGACCTGACGACTTTGAGGATTTTGCCACACGTCAGCGAGTACGACCTGAGCTTGGAGCAAGAAGACTTGCTCATCGAGCAATTCAACAACTGGGCAGCAAAGGTGGTAGAGAAGCAATTGAAAGGAGATGGCGAAGGGTTGTATTCGTGGGCAATGGCTCACCAAAACACGGTTGAATTCAAGCCCACTAATGAAACCATGAACGAGTTCATGGAATCTTTAACACAGAGGGACGTGCCAAGAAAAGACATAGATGGCATAAAGAAGGCTATAAGTGAGTCTGGCCTTTTTGATACGTGGGAGGAGACAAAAGGTGTAATCGAGGACTACACCAAGGAATGCTCGGATTCGCTGGGCAAGGATTAATTTCATAACATCTAAACCATAAAAGCTATGCCTAAAAACTTACAGAATTGGCAAAAATTAGAAGTCGGCGTTATTGTTTTTGTTTTGGCGCTTATCTTCTTGAACGTGGTTACCATGTGCGAGGCACGAGGCCAACCAGCAATGGAACGCTACCAATCCTGCGTACTTTTCGAGAACGACTGGTACGAAGGCAAAACTGCGGCACAAAAAGAGATCAGCAACCGTGAGCAGTTCCTCGACCATATCTATGCCTTGGATAAGAATAAATACAAGGCAGTACACAAAATGTTTGGAAGCAGGAATGAGGCCAACCAGTTGATCAACCTTATCCAAAGGATATCTGCAGAACACAGGATTCCCGTGAGTGTTATCTTTAGCCAGCTCATTATCGAGTCTGCCTGGATGGATAGCAGGTTATTTAAGAAAGGGAACAATGGATTCTGCATCAAGTACTACAAGTCTAAGCCTGTGCCTGCTTACATAAAGGAAGCATCAGGAAGGCCAATGAATATTCACGACGACAATCCAGACGATCTCTTCTGGACTTACGATGACTTCATAACCAGCCTGAGTCACTACGGATGGTTCGTGAACAGGGATCACTACCAGAAGCACATCGACGATCGTTACAACTTCTGGGAATGGACGAATGCCTTGAGGAAAGGCGGCTATGCCACGAACAAAGAATACCAGCAAAAGATGATTAGACTAAACAGGAAGTATAAGTTGTATCTTTTAAATATAAATTGGGATACCATAGGTACTTAAATTCAAGACAAGGGGCTGCTACTTAGGTTGTGGCCCTTTTAAATTTCAAACCAAATGTACAAATTTTTTCTTTTCTTATTATTCGCAACCACATTAACAGCCCAGCCACAGTACTCATTCCCGTGCGACTCTGCCGGATTCTTTGATTCTTCTCTATTTCCTGGCATCATCAGTCGAGATTTCGAAATCAAAACAGGATCTAAGTGTGACCGAGAGGTTGAGCTGGTGATAGACTTTCACACGTACCAAGTCCCTGACAGGATAGGATTGCTCGACGACAATGGAGTATTCATTCTACTGAGTCCATGGATAGGTGGAGAACCAGGAAGTGGATACCCAATAGATGGACACGAAAGAGTAATGGATGCTTGCTGGCTTTGGGACAATGGCAATCAACAAGAAGTAAACAGCAGGTGGGACTTGCCTGGACCAGGTTGGCCTTTCCCTATAACTACGTTCACTGGCGAAGGATCTGCCAGAATAATTTTGAATACTTCCTTGCCTGAATTGACGCTTCGTGCGTATTATAATCCGTACGAGGTTAGGACTTTCTTTGACATCTATATTCACTGCATCGATGAGTCGAGTGTTCAAAATCCAAGGGAGATAGTCGAGATATTAAAAGATACCTGTGGGTTGTCCGAAGATCTGATCGAGTATTCCTTAGCATATGGATCATGCGTAGATACACTGTACAAGACTGTCTATACCGATTTAACCATAATAGATCACCAGATAGACATGTACGGATGTATAGGTGACGACATAGATATAGACCTGTACAGCTTGGTACCAAGTGTATTAGATGTAGATGGATTATCTATATACCCTAATACCATGGTTAGACTAGACAACATAGGAGGTGATGAGCTGGTACAGTTCGAACTAGACTACCTAGACTGCACAAGTCTAGTTGATGTGTACGTACACGCAGAAGAGGTAGACACGATAGATATTTACTACTACGCCAGAGATAGAGGGGTTGTTATATTAGAAGATATTATAAAGCCTTATGGGTTGACAATCAATATGTTTGATAAGTACTCACTAGATACGGATAACTTATCTAGTGGTGTAGATACCATATATGGATTCTTAAGCTCTTCCAGTTGTATTGCTCCGTACATCAATGTGTACGTAATAGATAACTACAATCTATATATACCTAATGTGATCTATACCGGGTCTAGTAATGTAGACAACAGCGTGTTCAAGGTGTACGACAAACTAGACAATCCAGTAGTAGATGTGTGTAACATCTACAACAGGTGGGGAGGTCTAGTCTACTCGGTTTCGTCTGGTACGGTACACTGGGATGGTGCAACTGTACAGTCTGGCGTTTACGTGTACTACATCCAATACAAAGGTAGGGAATATAAAGGGGATGTGTTGGTTTTAAAATAATCACGAATGCATCTTGACTTTTTTAAAGAAAACAATTACTTTTGTAAGTGTAAGTAAGTTACCTTCATAGTAGTAGTGTTAGAGAGTAAGTATGTTGGCATGGGTTGTTAAAACCTGTGCCATTTTTATTTTGATTTATCAAAAGAAATCACTATATTACATTCGATATCTATTTAGAAAAACTGCAAAGGCAGTTATAAATCTGGTAGATCTCAGTGTTAAGGAAATCGTTTTGTTTTGGTAGTGGGTGTGATAGGGAGAATTGCACCCACATTTAAAAATTTAATTAATGCAGGCAGGAAACAATAAGGTCATAGTCCGACCACCATCTAATCCTCGTACGGATAAAAAAGTAACACAGACTGGTTTTGAGTATTTCACATCGACGATCGAAACCGGCGCGGATGGAAGGAATGTGTACAACGAAAACAAGGTGGTGAACACATTATGCACAGTGGTGGCACTTGGAGTCAGAGTGTCAGGCAGGGAGTCGTTCATCAGTGAAGATTCCGTTTCTAAAAACTCTAGGGTTTTAAGGTTTAACGAGTTGTATTCGTACGAGAATTTTGGACCACGTCAAGGGGATGAGGTGTACGTAAGGTATGACCAGTTATTAGAGAGGGCCAACTGGTTCTTGAGCGACGAGGGCGAATGGTTGGTCAGCGTAGATATGGACAGTATTCTTGGGTTCAGGTATGCAGTGCAGGGACACTTCGTGTTTGCAACACAAGGCAGAGTGATTATTAAGCCTATGAAAGAAGAGGAAGATTTATCCAAGGTAGAGTCTATCGTTGCAAACTCAAAGATTATTATCCCTCAGAATTTAAAGAAGGCAATCAAGGATAACTACGTAGGAGTTGTACAGAGTGCAGGGAGGCACTTCGAGGAACACAAGGGAGCGAAGCTTTCGGAGGGGGATGTGGTGGTTTACTTCAATAAGGCGGAGGTCGCCTTGTTTCCTGACTACGAAGACGAAGGGAATGTAGATCTTGTGGTGGCATACAATCCGATGGATATCCTGTGTGTAATAAAGAGGGAGACTTATGAGCTTTAATCCAGACGAGACAGAGATCAACGAAATAGGGTACACAGACCTCGTATTGTATGGCCGTTCGTATAAAATATTGGGATACCCAAGGGTTGCTCGTAAGATACCAAAAAGTAAACGAATAAAAATGATTCCTAATAAAAAGCAAATACTTATAGTACAAGATTCATCGGCGTTTGAAGTTGGCACTAAGAGTTACAGCCCAGACCCTATTCCTTTCGCGTACAAAATAGAATCAAGCAGGAGCAAGAATAACGGCGCATTATTGGCTCCTATTTCGTTCGATCCAGAAGTTGTCCAGTATTTAGTAGATTTAGAAGGAAATAAAATTCAACTGCTATGAATCAAGTGAAGCCATACATCTCAAAAGAGTACATAAACCCTTTAGAGGTTGTTATTGCCGAGTCTGTTGCTAAAAACAGAAGCGAAGGGAGCCGAGAAGCAGGAGTTGTGGATCAGAAGAAATTTAAGGAGAAGAGTGGTTTCCATATCGACCGCCTTGGGTTTCTAGGAGAAATGGCACTTGCTAAGTGTATGAACTTAATGCCTGATTTCTCTGTGGGGCCACAAGCAAATGGCGCCGACCTAGTTACTCACGATGGAATCAGAATAGATGTAAAAACAACGGAAAGGCCGGATGGCAATTTAATAGTAAAGCCAAAGGAAAACCCTGACGTTGACTACTACTTCTTGGTTAGATGGGATGAAAGATTTTTATGCGCAACTATCGTGGGATGGATTAAGAAAGAGAAGCTGAGGCAGGAGAGATACGAAAGAGTAATCAGGGGGCAGTTGTGCTACTTCTGTCCAGCGAAAGATTTACGCAAAGAAATGAAAAAATAATATGCCCAAAATAGTTACACATGAAATGGCGTCGCAACGGGTGAAGGATTGCACAGATGGCGATGTTTCTCTTTTGTCTAAATACACAGGCGCTAGAGATAAGCACTGGTTTATTAACAATGTGACAGGCGAAATGTGGGAGTCTGCATATCATTCCTTGGTGGCTAGAGGGTTAAAAGGGGGAGCGAAAAGGTACACGCAAGAAACTGCGGAGAAGGCAATACTGGAAGGGACGTTCGGTATTATCTCTCTCGAATCTAAGTACACCAGGGCTAGGGATAAACACTTGTTTCACAATAAAGAAACGAACGATTGGTGGGAGGCCCAGTTTGACGCAGTAAGGAGAGGATGTTCGGTTGGGCCATGCAGGGGATGGGGGAGAGATGGATGGTTAAAAAAAGCCAAGATGTTGAACGAGGACGGACTTTCTTATTTGTATTTATTGAAGGTAACAGAAAGGGGGAAGCCGTACCTGAAAGTCGGCATAACTTCCAGGAGGCTCAGGGATAGGTACTGCCAGTACAGTTGCGAGATATCGGAGGTTCGCACTTGGAGATTGAATCCAAAGGCTTGCTGGGACTTGGAGAGGATGGTGATTAGGGATTTCAAAGCGTACCAGCCTAAAGAGTGGCGTCTACTTAAATTCATAGGAAAGACGGAATGCTTCACATGGACTAAGGAGTTAGAAGAGAAGATTGTCGATCACATTGATACACACAAAATTTCACTAAATAAATAATTGCGATGTCTAAAATTATTGCACTGGCGAGTAACCGCAATCAAGCAGGGAAAACAACGACTGCATTGATTTTGAAAGCGTTAGATCTTTGGGATTACAATTGCGTTAGGTATTACAGTCGCTATGACGTCTTGGATCTTTTTCATTCAAGAAAGCAATTTGTCAAAGATTTTGTAAGTGATCCATCTTTTTTCATTGACGACTATTCACCATTTGAGGTTAAGAAATTTGCTGCGAAGCTTTACAACATTGTTAGCGAAATGACAGGTAAGTCTGTGGAGTGGTTGTACGCAAACAAAGAGGCTCCTCTGGGTGAGGATTGGAAATCTACAACTTATTACATAAGGGACGTGGAGGGGGACGAGCTTTTTGAAGGTCGGGATTATGATGAGTTTTTAGATCAGCTAGAACTACTTGAAAAAAATCATCCCCATGAAATCGAAGACCAAGAAGTAGTTATTGAGTATACGCCTCGTCTATTGTTGAATGTGATAGGTACTCAATTATTCAGGGAGCAATTGCACATTAATGTACACGTTAATATGTTGTTTAGTGATTTTTACAAAGGAAAGAAGTGGATTATTGACGACATGAGATTCCCGAATGAGTGGAGGAAAGTAGTAGAGTTGGGAGGAAAGACGATTTTTGTGAGAAGAGGTAAGGATCAAAAGGGAATAGTTGAAGGTAAGCTTTCTGGATATTCGTTCGACTATACTATAAATAACAATGGAAATCTTGACGACTTAATAAACTCCTGTATATATATATGGGAGAGAATATTTTCATAGCAGATAATTAAAAGTAGTAAACCCCCACTTCTGATAACAAAGAGATGGGGGGTTTTTATTATATAGCAAATGTATCAAAAGAGTATCGTATGAAAAACTTGTACTATTCCTTCGAAAAGAGCATCAAGGAGAATGACTTAATCCAAGGGATTATATCTAAAGTTAACAGTGAGGAAGAATGTAGACTAACAGCCAGGGATAATTCTGCATTGGCAACTATTATTTATATGTTCGACAAGAAGTCCAGGATTAAGTTACAGCAGCCATCGTGGGAAACTAGGTGGATAGCCAGTGCAAAGCTGGCAGGTTATAAGGGGGACGTAATGCACTTGGCATCTTTCGAAAACCCTTCGTACCTCAAGTTCATGCAGTTGTTGTTGCAGTACCAGAACAGCAAGGTGTTTTCAATTCTTACTACCTATGAACATTTATTTAATGAGTTCACGTACAACTTATTGAAGCCATTAGCGGCACAGGGTAAGGATTTACTGCAGGCAGCACAGATGAAAAGCAAACTTAGGGAGGAGTTAAGGATCCTAGTGAGTGAAATAAGGTCACTAGAAAACGAGTACTACGGCGACGAAACCAATACCCAAGGCATAGAGGATACATTTACTAACTATTCAAGCCCAGAGGCTTTAATGAAATCAATCAATTAGTATGCATTATTCAAAACATTGGGTTACCGAAGAAGGGGATAATGTAAAAGGAACGATGGAAGAGATACAGGGGTACAGTGTTTACGTGCCTCCTGTTGGTTACATATGGAATTACAACTCCAAGCAGCTAGAATACGTGGGAGTTTGGCGAAGATCAAGAGTTGATGAGGAGTGCTACTGGGATCGTGCGGCCTTTCTTGGAGAATTAGGGATGAATTATGACGATCATGCAGAATTGGAGCAAGAGAAGCAAAAGGTAGACCCAACGTTTCGTGAGCAGAAATTAGAGGCTTTCAGGATGACCCAGTGGCGGCACAGATTGTACGGCTTCTGGTTTAGGAACAATGACGAAGACGTGTTCATATCGGGCCTTCACCACTTTATGCTGACTTCTGTATTTGCTACTCCTGGAACTGACAATGATGGATTCCCAGATTACTACAAGTCTGACCAGAATTTCTTCATACATTTCAACGCAGTAGTAGAAAACCCAAAGGCATACGGGAGTATTTTGCTTTCGAAGCGACGTAGTGGTAAAACATTAAAGGCCATTGCTTTCCTTTTGGATCATGCTACAAGAACGCCGCATGGTCACGCAGGGATACAGAGTAAGACCGACAATGATGCGGAGGAGGTTGTGTATGGGGGCCTACTTAAATGTTTCGAGAAATTGCCTACTTATTTTAAGCCAATATATGACCTAAGTGGTGGCTTGCTTCCTAAGAATGGAATAGACTTCAAGCACACGCCGCGCAGAGGATTTAAAGCGAAAGAGCAGAGTAAGGCCCCTGTGCTGAATAGTAAGATTAGTTTCAAGTCTTCCAATAATTTGGCGTACGATGGCTCGAAGCTCACAGCAATGTGTAACGATGAGTTTTTCAAGATTAAGAAAAGTTCGGAAAGGTTGCGTGTCCTTGAGTATTGCATAAAGGATAATAAGTCGAAGTTGGTAGGGAAGATAATGAATACTTCGACAGTAGAGAATATCGATGCAGACTCTCTGGCTGATTATGTAGATATATGGGAGGGGGCTAATCCTGCAGAATTAAATGGTCTTGGCTCTACTAAGAATGGGTACATACGCTACTTCTTAAGTTCTGCAGTAACTAGGAACTATGATAAATACGGTAACTACGACGAGGAGTTTAATATTAAGGAAATCCAAGAGGAACGCGCATTATTAAGGGGCGACAGCGAGGCTTACAACTCTAAGATTAGAAAAGAGCCATTAACAGTCGAGGAGGCATTCCGTTCGGCCCAGTCTAAATCTCCATTCAATATGGAGCGGATAGATAACTTGATGGATGGATTGATGTTCATAGAAGATAAAGATTTGGTGGTCAGGGGGAGATTGGAGTGGTCTGGCGATAATAAGGATGCTGTACACTTTATTGAATGCAGCAATGGCAGATTCTTATTCGCTAAGGGTTTTTTGGAAGAATTGAACGCCAACAATGTAATTAGTAACGGTAGGTTTTTGCGTCCTAATAATAAGCTAAACCATATAGGGGTGGATCCTATTTCCCATGGTAAGACTGCAACAGGCCAAGGTTCTAGACCAGGCCTCATTGGGTTCCAAGGCTTCGTGCCTGGCTCTGAATTCAGTGAACAGTTTGTTATGGTATACACGAAGCGGCCACGAAAGGCGGACGATTTCTTTGACGATACACATAAGGCCATTATTTTTCTGGGCTGTAAGGCTTTGATTGAAAGTAATAAGATTGGGTGTATCCAGTATTTACAGAGGCAGAAGATGGATTCATTTTTGCAGAAAACAAGGAAAAATGGAGAACCGGGCATCCCAACTAGTGCCAAGGTACACGAGTTGATGTTTAACCGAGTCAATGATTTTATCGAGAGTGAGAGCTTCTTGAATCTAGTGTTTAAGTTAATCGTCCTGGATTACCGAGCAGTGGATCCAGACAAGAAGTTGGAGAAGTACGACTACTTTATTGCATCTGCGCTTGCATTGATACAGTGTTACATTTATATGGCACCTAAGAAGAAAACCACCAGCTCAAATAACGAAAAATCAAAAGTTTCTCGTTTATTCAGGGCGAAGAAAGCAAGAAGATAAAATTATCAATATATGAAATTTTCTGATCACTTCATAGATCCTAGGAGTAAAGATTACAAATGGATCTTGAAATACGTGAAGGCTGCGTGGAATGAGTATAACCGACTGTCGTACGACTGGCAGGGGTTTTTCTCTATACATCAGGACTATGAAGAGGTTAAGCTGTATGCCCAAGGGAAGCAATCTGTGTCTAAGTACAAGAAGATGTTGAAGGTGGACGAAGGCGAATCGACTAATCACCTTTCGTTGGATTGGGAACCCTTGAAGTTTTTCGCCAGGACTCGGATGAAGGCATTGGCTAGAGTTGGCAGGTTAGAGTTTGACGTATCCGCAAACCCATTAGACCCACAATTAGACGAAGAAATTGCCAGACATTTCAAAGAAATCGAGGCAAAGATAAAGATAAACTCTGTAATAAAAGAAGCAGAGAAAGAAAATCCAGCACTCAGTGCGGCACGTAAGCTTTTCCAAACGGAAGCCACGGAGCCGCAAGATATGCAGGAGTTAGAGATCTATAAGCAGTACGGGTATAAGCACCGACTGTCCATGGAGTTCGAACAGTTAATTTCTTTAATTCTGTACAGGAATCAATGGAAGGCGATAAGAAAACAAATAGAGAAAGACTTGTTCGATTATGGCGTTTCTATTGTAAAGGACGACATAGACTCCAATAATGAGGTCACGCTTCGTCATGTCAAAGCTTCGGAGTTCTTCTGCAGCTATTGCGACAAGGAGGATTTCTCGGATATAGAATACAACGGCGAGACTCGACTGATCACTCTCACCCAATTAAAGGCTCTAGCCGGAGATCAGATCCCTAACGATAAGTACGACGAAATTAAAGACCAAGTAAGGCAAAGGTACGGAAATCCTAGGTATACGCAATCTAATGCTAACCCGTTGGACATGAGATGTAGGATTGTAGACATTGAGTTTGCATCCGTGGATATCAAGAATTACCAGAGATCATTCAAGAAAGGCCGGAAGTTAGTCAGTCGTGCAAGATTCAGTAGAAGAGGCAGGCACACGAACAAGGAGTTCGTCCAAGATTCATGCCGAGTTTGGTATAAGGCAAAGTGGGTCGAAGGAACAGACATCATGTTTGACTATGGCAAGGCAAAGAATATGAAGGTAAAGCGTTCAGATATTAAGAATGCCAAGAGCAGCTACCATATTCGTGCCACGAGCAAGGAAGGGATGAGCTTCATGAGCCACACGAGGTCTGCAATTCCATTAATTGATAGTATGCAGATTGCATGGCTAAAGGTTCAACAGGCGATAAGTGAGTCCAGGCCAGCAGGTTTTGCGTTAGACTTAGATGCTATCGAGGCTATTGATTTTGGCCAAGGCGGCCAAAAGCTTACGCCGGAAGATGTGATAGATATGTACGTGCAAAGGGGTGTGCTTGTGTACAGGGGTCGTGATTTAGAAATGGACGGCGAAAGATTAGGCCCCCCAATTACAGAACTTCCATCTAACGTGTCCAACGCATTGGTGCAGTTCTACGACATATTCCAGAGGAATATGATGATGATCGAGAACATGGTTGGGTACAATCAGGTCACATCGGGTGGTGATACTGCAAGAATGAACAAGGATGCGATCACTTCTGCTGAGGTCAGCACGGACGATTCCCTGGCAGACATTGGCGTTACCTTGAGAGATTTAATGGCCGCAATATTTGACGGCATTGCAACGAGAGGCAGTGTGATATTGAGTAAGAAAGACATAGAAGGGTATGTCCCAGCAATTGGTACGAACACCATGGAGTTTATCCGCGCGACCAAGGAGTTGAGCCATTTTGATTTTGCAATAGATTTAAACGCAGTGCCAAGCAGTGGGGAGAAAGACCAGCTCATAGCGATCGCTACTCAGAAATCTAACGAAGGTTTACTTGAGTTCGACGACGTTTTGATGATCAAGAATACCCGAAATCTAAAGATGGCCGAAATGATGCTTTCTCATCGAATAGAAAAAAGAAGAAAGCAGCGCATGGAGGAGAGCATGATGCAGCAAGAGAAGAACGCAGAAGTTCAGGTTAGATCCGCACAAGCTTCGGAGCAAGCCAAACAGCAGACGATGAGCTTAGAATTCCAGAAGAAACTAGAGCTGTTGCAGGAAGAATACAGGTTGAAGGAGAGTTTGGAGCTGTTAGAGCGTGAGACTAAGTTACTCGTAGTAGATAAGCAGAACGAAGGCAAGGTAGAAGTTGCAGTTGTGACAGCAGATTCTAACGAAGAGATCGCAGACTCATACTCTCAGAGACAAAATACAACTCCTGATTAAATGTTGTCGATAATATAGTTTTATTTTCGCAAAAAGTCAAGGAATCAAAAGAAATAATATATGTCAGTTGATGTTGAAAAGATGAAAGAAGCAATGGCTAATTCAGGCCTTGCAGATAAATTTGGTATTACTGTAGAGACTAAGGAAGAGGCAGTAGATGATGAAGGAGCTGTTGCAGAATCTGCAAGAGTTGAAGAAAAAGTAGAGGAAGTGGTCGATCAAAAAGTTGAAGAAGTAGAAGAAACCAAGACCGAGGAAGTTGAAACGAATGAGTCTAAGGTTAGTGACTCGCAAGACATCTCGAAACTAACTGGTGGCAGGTTTTCTACAGTTGATGAATTAATTGCTGCGTACGAAGAGGAATCTAAAAAAGGAGAGATTGATACTTCGTACCAAGACTTTATCAACGGTGACGAGTTCATCAAAGGTGCTGTTGACTACTACAGAGAACACAACAATCTTTCAGACTATGCCTCTGTTAAAGGCGTAGATTACGATAAAATGGAGCCGCTTGATTTATTGCGTGAGAAATTCATGAAAGATAACGCAGGCAAAAATCCAGAATTAGTCGATCTACTCTGGCAGAAGGAAGTCGAAGATAAATATGCATATAACGAAGATGCGTCGGATACTGACAAAAAGATTCGCGACTTATTGTTGGCGGACGACGCAGGGAAAGCGAAAGATTTCCTGAAAGACTTACAGTCTAAATTCAAGGCGCCAGAGCGTAAGCCAGAAGGTCAGCCTGCTTTTTCTAAAGAACAAGTAGAGGCAGACAAACGAGTAGCGAGTGAATTTTTATCGGCGATGAAAGATCACCGAGAGATCACCCTTGGCGAACATTCGTTCAGGATGGATTTGGATAAAGACTTCTCGAAGAAGATCATGGATAATGCCGGAGACTTCTTTGGGCTGTTCGTCGAAGAAGACGGATCTGTTGATTACGATCGATACGTTCTCGCTGCGCATTTTGCGAGAGATCCAGAAGGATTTATGAAGAATTTAAACGTATGGGCGAGATCATCAGAGAAAGACCGAATGATCGATGAAACAAGGAATGTTGACTTAGAGTCTAAAGACGAGGGCGACAAGTCAAGGGGCGTTCCTGGATCATTCGAAGACAAAGTGCTACATGCTATCAAAAAGAAAACAGGAAAGCTGTAGTTAGACAAGCCCCAGAATAAACATTAAGAAACCTAAAACCTGAATAAAATGAGTGCGACTAACTCACAATATTTAAGTACGTTACAATTCGTAAACCAGCGTGGCCTTAACAAGGCGTTACTGGACGTTACGAATGAGGAAGGGACGTTCTTAGACATGCTAGAATTGATGGGACGTTACGAGGTGGCAGCACAGCCATCGTGGACTAACTTCATCAACCTTCCATTATTTAAAGTAGAAACGATCAATGGTGTGCCGACTGACAATGGCGGTGGTTTAGACTTCGACATTGTGTTGGCTGCAACGAATGGTACCACTACTTTACGTCCTGGTCACTTGGTGCTTTGCGCAAACCGTGCGGTTGGTTTAGTGAAGTCAGTGACCGCAGATGCAGGTGGCGATCAAGTGAATATTGTTTCTGTTGACGCAACGGCATTAGGCCTTGCAGACACGCAGAAATTATCAGTAGTGGGTGATGCAAGCGGTGAAGGTTCTGTTGGTCCTGTTGCGTTCCGTAATGGTGTTTCCAACTACACGAACAAAATCCAGATCTTAAAGGAAGCCTACGAGATCGAGGATATTGCCGCTGGATCAATGATTGAGTTCGACATCGATGGCAAGCCTTTCTATTTCTTAAAAGGATCTATGGATGCATTGATGAAGTTCAAGCATTTGATTGCGTTCAACATGATCACGTCTCGTATTTCTACCACTAGCTTTGGCGATGCTTCGCCTGCCTTAACGGATGCTAATGGTAAAGCTATCCAGACAACCATGGGTCTTGATCAGTACGTATCTACGTATGGCATCGAAGACACTGGCGTGACGATCAATACTGCATATTTTGCATCGTTGAAGCGTGAATTCGTGAAAGCTCGTTGTGGTAAGGACTACTTGTTACTAGCTCCAACGGAGTGGCAGATTGGATTGACGGACATGTTCACAGGATTGAATTCTTCTCTATCTACCAATGTTCGCCAAAACGTGAACCTTGAGTCGTTAGGAAAGAAATATGAATTCATGGTGGATGCCTTTAATTTCTATGGTATTAACTACCAGATCAAAGAATTGGGATCCCTGGATCATGCAGAGACGTTCAACTTCACAGGTAGCGCAGGATATGAGAAGACTGCATACTTCGTTCCAAACGATGAGATTAACATCCAGGGCGGCGGCAAGAAATACCGAATGGGCATGAGATACCTTGACTTAGGTGTGCTTCCAGGTAACAACTACGGAAACGAAAAAATCAGAGAGCTTCACACGGGCGGACTTGCTCCTAACCCAACGAGTGATGAATCTGTGTTCCGTATCACTTTTGAAAAAAGATGTGGATTGGATATTTATGGTCCTCACCACTTCGCAAAAGGTGTGTTGTCTTAATTGATAACAGCCAATAAACAATTGGTGGAGGCACGATGTAATGCTGTGCCTCTCCCAGTTTTATTTATTTTTTAGTGAGACGCAAAGAAAGGTATAAATGATTCAAACAGCCAGCGCAAATAATGCGCCAAAAAAAGTTATCGATAAATATTTGAAAGATATTAAGCTGCCGACTAAGGATCGAAAGCGTATTTTTCGAGTATTAGAAATTGGAGTAACCCCAGAAGGTGACCCAATTATTCCAACTCTAAAGAGAGTACAGGGGAGTTTCCAGATCCATGATGGGATTAAAACATACCAAATGGTTTACGCCTTGAAGAGAGATGCAGATGGAGAGCCAGTGCCGGAGAGGTTTAGGTTCGAAAAAACCACAGGAGGTATGATTGTTTGTGGAGAGCATGATCTTTCTAAGTTTACATTGTTGATGATGCATCCATTAAATAAGTCGAACCCATTAAGACCTAATGATTTAACGCCAGTTTTCGAGTTGGTTGACGAGGGAGTGGAAATGAAAGAGTACGACAGTAAGGCAGACTTGTTGATGTTGGCCTTGAGTACTATCAACGATGCATCGGACGAGACGTTGAGAAATTACCACGTATTCTTAGGCAGAGATCCTAACAAGGATATTGATTTTATTCGTGGCGGATTGAAGAAGACGGCAATCGAGAATCCTAAGTTAATCGTTGATTTATCGAAGAGTGACACAGTAGATACTGTTGCATTAATCAATGAAGCAATCAGTAAGGGTTACGTTAAAGAGAGCAAGTCAAAGCGAACATACATGGATCCAACGACAGACGAACTTTTACACAGAGTGTTGCCAGGGAAAGACATGAGGGAATCTTTCGCTATTTTCTTAAAGTCTAAGCCTGATCTTCACGAAGGTTATAGAAAATTATTGAAGCAGTAATATAAAAAACAAAAAGGCATCATGAATAAGAACGCATAAACACTTATGACTTATCTTTAAAGAAAAATCCATCTTCGCCTGTCAACGTAGAAACTATGCAGCTAAACAATGGATATAGCGGAGGTACTGATTTAGCTTTTGCAGAACTTTTTGAAACTTTTCATGAAATTGAAGATCAAACAATATATTATTTCACCTTAACAGGTGCATCAGGCAATACCGGTAATCATCCAAAAGGTTTATTTGTTGAATTATTATACACTAGATTAATGCAATAATGAAAAATTTAATAATAGCATTTGTTGTTATAATGTTTGAATCTTGCTCTTTTACTTTTGAAGTAAAGCAACCAGAGCAGCGAATCTACATGCAGCGAGATACAGCGATAAAGGATTATAATTGGACAAATGAAGCAGACGCAAAATGGCATTTTATTGATACTACAAAACAAAAGAAACAATGAAAAATACACTATTTGTGATTGCTCTTTTTTCGTGCGTTATAAGTGCAAATGCACAAGTAAGGCCGGATCAAGCAATCGAAAAAACGACTGCGGAAGATACAGATGAAATTTACAGTCAGTATAATGGTTTACTGCGAAGAATTAAGTTTTCAACTGCAAAAACTTACTTCCAAACAGGATTAACACTTTTAGATTTAGGAATTAGTGACGGTACAAGTGGTCAAGTCTTGACAACGGATGGATCTGGAAATTTTTCGTTTACTACTGTGTCTGGAGGTGGTCCTGGCGGTACAGACGATCAAACTTTATCTTTCGCCGGAACGACTTTAAGTATTGAAGATGGTAATAGTGTTGACTTATCAAGTCTGCAAGACGGCACAGGTACGGATGATCAGACAATTGATGTATTCTCATTAGCAGGAACTACACTATCATTAAGTCTGGAGAGTGATGGTCAGGCAGCACAAACGGTTGACTTATCAAGTCTGCAAGACGGCACAGGTACAGATGATCAGACAAGCGTAGAGGTATCACATTCGCCAAGTGGCGATTTGACTAGTGCAAATGTAGGTGCTGCACTTAATGAAATACAAACGCAAGTAAGCGCAATACAAACACTAACAGGCCGCTCAGATGGTGATTCAAATTTCGGAACACTTACAGGCACAGTTCTTCCAGACAATTCAGATGCGGTTACAATATTTAACACAGTTGATAATGAATTATTGAAACTGCAACCTATAACAGAAAGCATTACAAGCGGAAGTACTACAATGACGCTGTATGGAGGGAATAGATATAACAAGTATCATATTATTGATATGACAAGCGCTAGTACAAGTGTAGCTGTTGTTGTTACTATGTCAACAAGTGCAATTCTTAGTGCAAGCACACATACATTTCATTTTCAAAATACTGCAACAGGTCAAGAAGTAACATTTCCATCAACATTTTTGAAGATGGATGGAACGCAGATTGGAACAAAAGCAATTGAAACAGATCAGCAATTTACTTGCTATTTTGATGGTACTAGCCTTTACTGTGAAACTGAATAATATGAAATACATAATATTTACAATTGGTTTGTTTTTTGCTTTTTCAGCGCAATCACAACAGGCGTTTTTAATGAAAAAAGCAGATGCACAAGTTGATTTATTGTTAGATACACATCCGTCACAAGCGGCATTTAGTTTAAGAAAATTGTCTAGTTCTTACGCTGGTAGTGCTATTCAAGTTAGAAGATCATCGGATAATTCTACGCAGAATATAGGCTTTACTAGTTCGGGCGATTTAGATCAAAGTGCTTTAACTAGCTTTTGTGCTTCAACTGATTGTTTTGTAACAACTTGGTATGACCAATCTGGCAACAGTTTAGATGCAACACAAACTACTGATACAAAGCAGCCTAAAATTGTTTCAACTGGAGTTGTAGAAATTGAAAATTCAAAACCGACTATTGTTTTCGATGGATCGGATGATGAATTTGAAGTTGGTACAGTCAGTTCATTCAACTATCTACATGATGGTACAAGTTCTAGCTTAATTAGTGTGTCTAAGTATGATGATGTTGGTAATGAAGCTTTATCGGGTAACAATAGAGGTGCGAGTAGTCAGGTAGGTTTTTCATTATTCTATTATACTGCAAATAAAATTGCAGATTATATTACAAATGGTTCAAGAAATGTTGTATTTAACCAGTCATCTGCAACAACAGATATTTTAAGTCAGCATTTGTATTTCACAACAATTGATGCTGATAATTCAACAGCAGCTAGTAGGTCAGTATCGAGTATAAACGACCAAGCAGATTTTAGTAATAATACTGCATCTAATTCACCTTCTACAAGCGATGCGTCTCAAATAATGACAATTGGTAATTCAGGTAAAACAGCTAGTAATTTTTTTGAAGGTAACATTCAAGAGATTGTAATATTTTCAACAGACAAAACTGCTAGTAAGGCTGATATAAAAAGTAACATAAACACTTATTATAGTATTTACTAAAAAACAAAAAAAATGAAAAATATACTAATAGCTGTATTTTTATTTTCTTTTATCGCTATTCAAGCGCAAGAATTAGAATATCAAATTTTTAAAAATCAAGATTCAACATTTACGTTAGACGTTATTGAAACGCAGAGTAATCAATCAAAAATAATCAACAGAACATCTAGTTTAACTGAATCAAACTTACAACGCATACAGTATCTTTTGATTGAAAAAACCTTCAATCAAATTGCAAAGAGTGAAGCTAAAATATTAGATCATCGAAAAAATATATCTGCAATTAAACGATCATTAGATTCATTAGACAACTTTTCTTTATATCAAAAGATTAAGTTTGATTCTAGCTTTGTCTACAATTACAGATACAGAAACACAAATAGGCCAAACACGACATTAAATAGCACATACAGAGCGGAAAACACAACTTTATTAAAAGATGATGATAATGCAAATGTAGCTGTAATCATTCCTTTTAGCTTGTACTACATTAGATTAAGATTTGTAAATCCTGACTATCAAGATGGTGATGAAGTCATTGATTTATACAGTAAAGATCAAAGAGTTTACACAGGATCAGATAGTGAAGGCATAACGCATACTTTAGTTAAATTTTAATCATAAATATCAAAATCATGGCTTTAGGTTATCAAGAATTAGTCGACACATTTTGCGACATCGTAGAACTAGCTGAAAAGTTAGGTGCTGCGCTGGAAGATGGTGTCCAGATTGAAGATGCTTTTGTAATCTTAGCAGAAGCAGCAAAAATTACTGAATTGATTACAGATGCTCCAGTGGCATTGTGGAAGGTTAGGTGATAGTGATATTATTATTACAGATACTTATTTTACTAAAAATAGGTTAGGTATGCAAATTGGTACAAACCCATTGCCTGACCCTAACCCGTTAGGATTTGAAAAAAATGTTTCTATATCTCTTGATAATTGTAAGGCTGATAAAATGTTTTTTAAGTTAGAAGGAGGATACAAGGAATCGAATAGGAATACAGTTAGTGATAAAACTAAGCCTTTTGAGCATTACCAAGGAGAGTTTTGCTATAATTCACCTTCTATTAAACATGATTGGAGAAATACAAAAATTAGTGAAGTAGTAAGGTTTAGTTCACAGCAAAGATCAGCATCAGTAAGTCCTAGTGTTGCACTAGATAAAAGTCAAGTTTCATATTTTAATAATATGAGATTTAATACAATACGTACAGTTCCAAATTCATATAAAGGAGGTAGTGTGATCACTTCTGCATCTGCACCTGCTGTATTCACAAATTGCGTGTTCGATAGTTGTAATATATTAGTTAGTTCAGAAGTAACTGTAAATAATTCGACATTTCAAAATGCTCAGGTTGGGGTTTACGGATTAAATAGACCTACTCAGGTGTACGGATTTAATGACGATTCTTATGTCTTTAATATATCAGATAGTTATTTCGTAGATGCAAGCATAAATATGGGAAATGGAATTGATCACACTCCAAATATTAGAGGATTTATTAAAAATGTGACATTTGAAGAAACATCAACAGGTTTTGCTAGTACTCAATCTGGAAGACCACCTATAAGTTTAGCAAGTACAAATACTATTATATCTAATATAACTTATGATTTATTAGATAGTAGAACTCCAGATATTACTTCAACTTTAGATAACAATTGGTTTATTTTTATACCTCTGGATAATTTAGCTAGTACAGAATCAATATTTACTGATGATGTTAATGCTACATCTTTTGATGTTACAAATAAGTACAATATTCAAATAAAAAATGTTGAACTAATTTATCCTAATTCTAATGACTTCTATGATTATAATGCAATGTACGTGAGTGGAAATCTAGGGGTAATTAATTATTCTATTTTAGTCGACAATATAAACACCCAAGGTGGAAACCTTTTTGGTGCAAAACCTATTTTTAAGCACAACGCAGACCTTTGGAATATTACGTTTAAACGTGTAGGATCAAAAAATTGGTATAAGCTTAAAAATCTTGTAGGTAGCATTATAGAAAGCGGAGTAGATGTCAATAATGATTTAGTGTTTGATGCTTCAAAAGGTTCAGGAGTTTATCTTGATGCTACTAATCTAAGAAGTGTAATATTAAGAGGACAAAACCTAAATGGTACATTAAATGTAGACTTAGAAAATTACGATGGCGAGTTTGTAATAATACCTAAGTCTGATATAACACTAACACCTTATTCTATAAACGCAAACTCAAATATTGTTTCTGATATAACTACACTTGAAGAAGGTAAAAGATATACTTTCAAACATATTTATAAAGGTGAAGGTTTCTTAACATCTACTACAAAGCAAAGCAAAACTGTTACATTAGTTACAAGTGCAGATGGTACACAAAGAACATGGAATCATTTTAATGAACAGTTTGATAATGAGCCAGATACAGAAAATTGGATTCTAGAAAGTGGAGTTCTTGACGTAGGAGGTATTACTTACAATTTAAACAGTGATGGTAAAGTAATTGATGAAAGTGGAAACATTAGAGGATGTTTCTCTAATTACAATGATTTATATACTCTTTACTTTAAAGACGCTCCAAATGCTTCTACGGTAATTACTTTAACTTACGATTATTACCCTACCGTTGACCATGACAATTATTGGATTTTAAAGAATTAATTTTTAACCAATTTATTTATAAAGCCTGCGGATTGATTAACACAAAATAAAAAGCTATATTGCAGATATTCACACGCAGTAATTAATAATCAAAACCATCAAAATGAAACCATTAATGCGGTCATTGCTTGGCCTTTTTACAGTGTTGCTTTTATTTAGCACCAAAACAAATGCACAGGGAATTCAAGACTTTTCAATTACGCCAGACCTCAATTATGAGTTGGGCGTAACGGATGAATCTTTGTATCGAAATGTAAACCCACCAAAACCGATTTACTATGAAGTAAATTTTGCAGTGGCAGTAAAAGAGACATGTGTATTAGATGTCACTGGATTACCAATGTTTGCCCACTGGAATATCGAAGGTGTCCCTACGAGAATGCAGCAGGTAAAGTTCTACGAAAGTGTCGTAGTAGATATTACTAAATACCAGATTTACCGGGATGCTGAGGAGATCATTGGTAAATATCTCACAGAAGATCAGGAGTACCAAGGACTTGTATCTGCTTATTATATCAGGCGCGTATTCCCTGACAAGTAGACAGGGTAGCTATTATTTTGTAATCATTAA
>OCRD01000001.1_pt1 | contig 31090 bp, 34 predicted proteins | sample 1494241 | NCBI WGS metagenome assembly OCRD01 (sample SAMEA3275567, study PRJEB22092) | marine metagenome | biome: ENVO:00000447; material: seawater | collected 2014-06-20T12:00:00+00 | depth 0.5 m | reverse complement strand
CCAACTGGAGAAGTTGCTCCCACTAATGCTTGCCACGTCAGCAGCACGGGTGGCGGCGGCTCCGGTGGTAGGGATGTAGCTGGTCGGGAAACTTACGTTGTCTTCATATTGAGCACCATATACAAAAAACGCTTCTGTTCCGTTCGCAGACCAGTTAGTAATGTTATAGGTTGTGGCGTCAGGACTAAATCCTACGGTAAAGCCATTAGTTCCAGTTGTAGTACCGCTTGCCCAAATACGCACCCAGCCATTAGAAAAGTCTTGATACCCAGCATCGACATTTGTGTACGTGCCTTTACCACCTTGCCCCAGTAATCTGTTTGTTGTAACCCCAGGCTCAATGTCAAACAAGGCGGTAAAACTATTAGAGAGCCCACCAAAGCCAATATAAACGTATCTGTGGGTATCTTTTTTAACAAATACGCTTACTGTTATAGTATTGGCAGAACTGGAGTTTATATTCAGTCGATGTCCTTGAATAGCTCCTGGATCGCTAAGTATTCTCTGACAAAAAGATATATTTTCTGGATTTGTTTCTGTAGAAGACGTAATTGTTGTTCCCTGAGTAGAGCCAACAGTCGTAAGCGAGCTATCAGTTATTAAGTTCGTCCTTTGCTCCTCCACCAACAACCCCAAGCTCTCGCCCGTTGTGGGGTCATGGTCGAAGCGTGGCTCGTTCGTCGTCGCCGTGCGAATCACGCCCTCGCTATCAACATAAGTGCCCGAACTGGCGCGGGTGAAGTCAACAAGATTAGAGCCAGTAGTGGCATCGACTATGGTGCCTAGGTTTTTATGTTTTGCAAAATTTAAATCAAGAGAAGCGGTTGAGAATATGTCCCCCACCCCTACTCCACCGGCAATCGATTGCCTTAGTCCATTTTGCAACCCAACAGTAAGATTTTTCATTGCAATTTACATTGCGCCAACTACGCAGGCAACGCTAGGCGTACCACCACTAATGCTGACAACACGCAAGCGCAAATAACGAATAGGACAACCATTTAAGGCAAAGCCATAGGTTCCATTGGCCGTAATTGTGGTATCACTATTGCTTTGATCAAGATTAAAGAAATTTGTGTCGTCCAAACTGCCCTCAAACCTGATGACTACATTGGTTCCAATATCGCTAACAACAACTTGAAAACAAATGTCTACACCAGCGCATAGCACAGAATCAGTCGCACCAGCTGCTGTTAGCGTTGTAAGTGTTTCCGTTTCATAATCCGACCGAAGACCGAGAGTCATTGAAGCACTCGCAAAAGCTCAGATGCCTATAGGCTAGCACTTTTTAGGTCGCAATCAATCCAAGCGTACGCAATGCTGCCAGAGCCGACTCCAGCTTTGCCTCAAGTTCAACGCAATATTCGAGCAGCTCTGCATTCGTCGGTGATGCTGCATCAGCAATCGTTACAGTCCCATCAGCCGTAGGCAGCGTGCCCGTTGTTGCCGTGGTGGTGATGTCAGCAATAGCACTAGGCTGACCAGCGGCAGTCGTGCCAAAAAACCCGATCGTGTCACCATCAATCTCAAGCTGTGTCGTCAGTGTGCCTGCAGTTTGCACCTGAAACTTGAGACGCCCAACTTCTGCGGTATCAGTCGGATCAGACACATCGCCTTCAATTGCTGCATAGTCAATATCAGCAGGCGTAGCGTTGTCGTTCTTGGCGCGATAGAAAACAGTGCTGATAATGTCATCAGCAACGCCAGCCGTATCATTGCGATGATGATATAGCGTAATGTCAGCACCAGAAGCAGCATCATCAGCGGTGCATTCAAGCTGCAATGCCGTTGACGTCAGGCTAGTGGTTAGATGCAGCGGATATGCTGGTGCGGGTTCACCAAAGCCAACATACGGCCCATAGAGCCTGATCCTGCTAGCAGTCGTACCAGCAGCCGATGACATCAGATCAAGAATGCCATCCTCAGACGCATCAGTTGTGGTCTGAATGCCTGCAATAATTTGTGCATAGGCGTGATCGTTGCCGCCTGCATCCTTGCCGCGAAATTCTATGTTGCCGAGGTTATCGTTGGCGGCAGGTGATGCAGAATTGCGATACAGCACCAGGTCAGGCGCCGTGTCCAACCCCGCATCGTTGTTCTCGATGATGACCTGATCGGTCGTGTCGTTGCTGAACAAATGCAGTTGAGCCGCAGGGGTGCCCGTGCCTAGCTGAAATCCTGCACTCGTGATCTTGGCGACATAAGACGAGTTGACGCTGAAGCCAATCTCGTTTTCGGCATAGCGATAGATGCCGGTGACGCCGTTATCACTCAACCAACCAAGCGAAGGAGCACCTTGCGTACCGTTAGGCAATGCGCGAAACATTGCACCAAACGTGATGTTCTTGTTCTTGTCGACGTTGGCTGCTTCAGATACATCAACGATCGGCAGCAGATCACCCGTTGCAGGTGAAGTGAGCGTCGTGAGATCTGTGATTTTACGATCAGCCATTATGCTGCACCTCCGTTATCAGCCGGTTCAGGCAAGCCAAACAATAATCGCAGTTCTTCCACTGTTAAACCAGCAGCATTTAGCTTTTCTTCCGTTGTCAGCTCAGGTGGCTCAGGTGGTGCAACGTAAGCAGCAGCGGTTGCTCCACAGTTGCAGAACTCGGCGTAGTCACGGTTGCCAGGGTCAGTAGGGATAGCGACAACATTGCCGTCAGCATCCTCACGCTTGAGGGAGGTTTGCTCGGCGTCGGTCCAGGTGTAGGTGTAAGTCATTAGTAAAGTCTCCGTAGTTAAATTTTAACAAGTGGGGCGTTATAGTTCGGCGTCAAGGGCTCCGTTGACCCTGCCAGCTACAGGAGCAGTGGTTGCGGTAAAACCGCTACCGCTAAGCCGAACTATTCCAGTGGCTTCAAAAACGCTAGCAGTTGCAGTACAAGTGCCTGTCCCGTAGCCGCTACCTGTGTTGACGCCAATTTTGGAACAGTCGCCAATAACAGTCGGAGTGGTTCGCATTGTTACTGGTGTGGGCACAATAAAGATTAAAGTGCCGGCATCCGCGCTTTGTATAACTGGAAATCTAACATCACTATTACTTAAGTTTAAGTAATACCTTTGACACAACGCAAGCTCAGTACCGATTGGACGATGCTCGAATGGTGTGGCGACTGGGCCGGGTTCTAGTTGGACGCCTACAATTTCAAAGTCTGTGTTGGCACCAACCCCGGTGTTCATAATAACTCTTAAGCAACGGTTCGCAGATGAACCAGTGTCTGAAATCATTGTTACTTTGGCTGAATACCTAGTCCAAGCACCTTCAGTTTGAATTGCAACAGGGGTATCCACTGTATTGACAACGCTATTTACTGAGGTAGCAACTCCGTCATTAAAGCTAACCGATGGCGTACCTACAGTTTGCCTTGTCCACCAACTTAAGGTCCACACACTACCTTCAACAAACTGCCCAGGGCTGCGATAACTTCCATTTGTTAGCAACGGTAGCTCAATACCTTGTGCGACCCAAGGTGCCCCCGTTGACCTGTTAACTCTCAGTGCTTTAGAAAAACCGATTGGGGCTAAAGTTAAATCATTGAAAATTTGAGCGGTGTTGTTATTGTTGCACAGCCACCTGTCGGCTGTTGTGTAACCAGCATTAGTAGTAGTAGTGCCAGAAGTGCCCCTTTGAAAGGCTTGTATACTTCCGTTGATGATTTGGTTCCTAAACCCTGCGAGCGGACCGCCGTTAAGGTTGGCCACCTGTACTTGATCGGTGCCAGCGTCAATCTTGAAAAGATTCGGATTGGTGTCGCCCTCAATTCTTAAGTCAATATCCGCACCACCATCATTGAACACCACTTCACTGGTGCCAAACTCAACACGCTCAACTCCATCAGTCGCTAGTGCCACTTGATTCGCGCCAGGGCTATAGATGCCAGTGTTCAGGTCGCCGGTAAATGTAAGACTCGGCGCGCTGACCGTCCCTAAAGGCACATCAACCGGCAGGCTAGAAGTTACTGCAGTAGTGGATGCCGTCAAACGCTCAACGCCGTTCGTTGCAATCGCAAGCTGATTCGCGCTAGGTCGGAAGAATCCAGTGTCAAGATCTGACGCAAACGCTAATCCAGGAGCACTAACGCTCCCATCCTCCATCAGTAGCGTGCCGTCAATCTCACGAATTGTGATCCACCCATCATTCGCTGCATTACGCTGCTTTAGCTGCCCCGTAGTCGTGTCCATCCACCACATGTACGCATACGTGGTAGCAGGCTCAGTTGCGCTGCTGTTGTTGCTGACGATCGCAGCAAGAGCGTTGTTCAGGTCAGCCCTGAAAGCCGCACCCGATGCATTGGCGAGAACGTAATCGTGAGTGGCCATTAGGTTTCTTGAGTGCCGTAGCCAACCGCTTGATACTGGAAGTCACGATCAATGGCAACATCGCTGCTGTTATAGAACGTGATCGTGAAGCCAGTGCGAGCAGGCGATGTGACCTCATAATAGTCACCCGTCGCAAGATTGGAAGCGGTGATGCCGATGCTGGGTGTTTGATAGAACGCTTTATCAAACGTGACAGCTTTCGCGCCTGCGCCTGATGCGATCGTTGCGCTGCTTTCCGTGCGTGACTCCATTTGCATCGTGTACCCTGCTTCATCCACAATTGGCGTCTGGTCAACGTGCAGCGCCTGCAACTCAGTCTTGAATTGAAACTGCCTGCCCGTATAACGCCCTGATTCCATTGGCGTCCATTCGCCAAAGTCAATGTCAGACTCCATCTGAATCTTGTCGCCGTCTTCCAGCAGCAGGAAATCACCGTCCTCTAGTAGCAGCTCTTCGTCAGTAGTGGCTTGATTGCTAGTGCGGAAATACAGATCAGCACTGGTGTCATCCGCGATCGTGCCGTCAACATCCGTCCAACGATCGATCAGCTCTTCGCGTTCATCAATCAACTCCTGCGGGTACAGGCCGCGTGTCGTGAGTTTGCGTTCAAAGACAACGCTGAAAACCCCGCCAAGATCAAGAACATTGTTGAAGTAATACTCACCAGCAGCGAGCCTAGTACCGAGGAAGTCAATAGATGACAGCTCATCAACGTCGATCACATCATCAAACGATGCATCACCATCAAGCACCAACCCGTCATATTCAGTGCTATAAAATGTGCCAACTTTATCACCTTGATATGGCGGGAGATCTTGATCTTCCCTTCGAACCTGAATGTTCAGCCTTGGGATTGGGTTGGGTAGATCGATGACAGCACTGCGAGCATTGACGCTGCGTTGCTCATTCTCGTCTTCAAACTTGACAAGATATTCACCCTCAATCAACGGCAAGATGGCGTAATTTGTACGCGCTTCAACGCGGCGCAACAAGGTGCTGTTTGGCCATTCGCCTGTCCCGTCAACCTGTGAAGCGTGACGAATGATGGCGATGAAGCTGCTGCTGTTCAACGGTGTTGGCGGGATCCTCCAACGCAGAATCGCTTGATCGTTACCCGTTGCCTGAATCGTTACGTCTTCAGGGTCAGGGGGCAGGATAACTTTGTTTGGTTCGTCAGGTTCAATATCAGGGACAGGGACAGTAAAGATCGCCTTTACCCATGCAGATTTCCTGTTGACGGGTGGCGCACCAACAGATCGCACCTCAAACGTAACTGCAGTGCCTGCCGCAAGATTGTCAATTTCAAATGTTACGTTTGTTGTCTCCGCATTCACATAATTACCACTAGCGACCTTGTAGCGAATCTCAAACCCAAACGTCACACCATCAAGGCCGCGCGACCACGATGCAATCACCCTATTAACCGTGTTTTGACTGACGCGAATCTGCCGCGCTTCAAGTTGTAGCTTTACAGGCTGTGCTGGTGGATCATTGAACAGCGTGACATCGTCAAACTGCAGTGGCGTGCCTAAGTCTGCAGTGTTGTAAATGCTGTCATTATGCTCAACACCCGTGATCGTGAATTGCCCGTCACCATTGTCAGAAACTGACAGGCACCTGAATTTCTGCTCCTCAACACTGCTAGAGCTGATTGACCAGACAGATTGCGCCAGTGGAGCAGAACTAAACGATGACGTGTTGATCGTTGAACCAGAAACACTATTGATTGAGCGCGTTTGAACCGTCCCATCAGCCAACGTGCAAGTCAGCTCATGACCAGTGCCAGGCGGCAAGGAGATTGACTGATCAACCGTGATCGCAGAAGTCGTCGCACTGCTCACACGTCCTGCAAGCCTGACGCCCTGCCGCATCTCATCAGACACAGCAAAGATCTGCCCTGGTAGCACCACAGCACCCTGCAGCCCCGTTGTGAACGAAACAACCTCACCGTCGATCTCTTCTGATGCAAGCATCCAACGACCAAGACGCTGCGCTTGAAATTTTGAGATGGCACCAATGGCCACAATTTCCTTGATCTGATACCCATACTTGGTAATCAGTGCCGCATCTTCAACAACAACGTAGTTTGATTTATAGAAATTTTCAGGATCGTTGTACCTGACGCGAATGCTAGTGCTGCGTGTCTTCAGCGATGTACCCGAGTAATTGAATGCTCCGTTGATGACATTGCTGTTGGTATAAAGATGAACAGGGGACAGGTCAGCGCCATTTAAGTTGCCATGATCTGCTGTTGCCTGAATCGTGTTGGCCTGCCAATACAGCATCCCGCGAAACACGCTAGCAAGATCCTGCAAAACACTGAACGCCTCAGCCTGATCGCCGACAACCGTATTGCAAGCGAAACGCGGCTCAGAGCTGCCGTCAGAGTTTCTAACAAGCTGATTGGCGTACTGCGACAGCGGATAAAGATCAACCCAGCTTACATTTGATGCCGCGACAAAATCACCAGCGCCATACCGTCCATTCGTCAGCATGTCATACCAACAACAGACGGGACATGTCGTCCACGCTGATTTCAAGCTGCCGTTAAACGCACCTCGAAATCCAAGGCTGCCGTCACCACGAACATAAGCATTGGAGGGGATTGCAACAACACGTCCACGAATCTTGTACGCTCTTGTCGGCAAGCTATTGAATTGCCGTGTTGATAATGACAAGCCCGCAACAGCACAGTAAGGATAACCCGTCCTCAGAGATTGGATCTCAATCAGACTCGTCCAGAAGATGCGATTACTGCGACCATTGGCAAGTGGGATATTCTTTTCAACCTCAGTAAAGTTGCGAAACTTGACTTCAAAATGATTTTCACCTAGATCAATCTTGCGAACACGAATGTTCCAAGGTCCCGCACCACGTAGATTGATACGAGGCGTTTTGAATTGATAATCACTAACAGCAATACCTGTAATTGTGCGATCATAGACCGTGTTGTATGCAGAGCCACGAGACTGCACATCAACAACAATACGAATCGTCCCATTAAACAATTGACCCTTGGCCAACCCCTCTTGCGCTGTTGAGAACATGCGAGGGATCGATAGCAACAACTCAAACGACTCAATATCAGTGTCGGTAATCTGCCTGATTAGTTGCCCTGCACCATAATCACGAGCGACGACTTCATTGTTTGCATTTAGCGTTTCGCTATAATTTTCACCGATCTCGGTGTTGATATCATTGACAGTCGATGTACCATTGCGGCCCTGCGCTAACTGACTTTGCGTCCTGCCGCCTGGTCTGAAGTCATACGAAACATCAGCAGAAGCAAAGTTACGATTTGAACCTGTGCGAATCGGTGTCTCGTCAAGGTAAATGCCTTGCTCAGTGCCAACAAGCCCAGCGATCGGCCCCTCACAAAGAAGGTCAACAACACGAATAACGGAGGTGGAATTTAATGCCATGACTAGACTCTGTTTTGGCTATTGTTGAAGAACTGATCGTAGTTGTTATTGATAACACGCAACCTACAGGAAGAGTTGGCCCTGAAATCAACAATCTTCACACGAGTTTGAATGCCTTCTTCGACTTGTTCGTCAAATTTTGCGTAACGGATATAGTGCATCCAGCGATACGGCTGATTTGTTGTGATCAAGCCCTGCACTGTACCCTGCACATTTGCCGTGACCTGATTGGGACTGTTGTCAAGTTGTGTAATCACCTCAATCTGATAAGTGATAAATCCATCAACAAGACTTGTGCCAGGACCACTAACATAATCAAACAAACCACGATCAAGCTCAAAAAACACCTGATAATTGTCAGCCTTGTTATTGTCAAAACCGTTGCGGTTGAACATTCGCACTTCGTTGCCATCAAATAGCGAAAGCGTGCGCTGCGCTGGGATTGAAGGAGAAAACTTAACTTGGCTGTATTCCCATCGCCTTGATCTCAGGCCCGATGCTTCAACTGCGGCGTATCCAATCTTCTCGCCACCAATGAGCATTGTGTCAGTACCAGGCTCCCTGATTGCAGTTGTTAGCGGATCGGATTCATCGGTTACGTCAACATTCGCGCTCAGCAGATGACTACCAATCAACACCTCACCATAAGCAACGGGAATTGTTGCTCCAACGCCAACAGTATTGGCAGCGCCAGTGTACGCATAAGATTGCCTGCCGTCTGTGCCACGAGTGATTGATTGCGGCCCATCTGTGCTGAGGCTGTCTCCACTACTCAATCTATTGGCACCACCTAAGCCACCAACATTTGGCACCGTAGGCTGCGGCGAAAGCATCTGCGAAACACCGCCAAGAATGAGGCTTGTGCCGATTGCACCAATCGCCGTTGACGCAGCAGCGCCCAATGTGAACGCACCGGCAGTCAGCCCAGCGCCAAGCCCTAAGAAGCCAGCGCCAACACCAGCAGTAAGGATAGAAAACGCAACTAAGCCAACACCAGCAAGCACCTGTCCAATACCACCACCGCCGCCACTACCAACGATGACAGGCGTCAAAATCAAATCATTGCTGCCAATCGGCAGGTGCAGATCCTCATACCCAAGATCTGTGTTGGCCTGAATCAGCCGATACCCGACGCCATGCTCATGCGCGTGAATCAGCTCTTCCTGCAATTCAGGAATGTTGATGCACAGCAGCTTGATAGCATCCGCAGGCGTCCGCAGATCGTAGTAGGTGTGCTCGGTGCCATAACGCTCACCCAGATCACCCAGCAGTCGGACGACCTGCTGCATACCTAAACACTGCTGCAATCCTGTCAACATAGTACCGCCGCAGAGGCTCAATTGCACTCAATGAATCTTGACGTTGATGCAGAATCTGTTCATCCGGCAGCAAAATCGCTGCGTGCATTGGTGCCTTCGTGCCAAGACGCATGATCAGCACATCATCAGGCCGCCTGCGGCAATATTGCACCTGCTTAAATCCAATTCGTTCAGCGTGCTCAAGGAAGATGCTTTCACACGACTCAAGTATTGTCGGGCGATCGAAATCAGGCAATATCACGCCTTGCAACGCGAAGTAATCCCGCACGAGGGAGAAGCAGTCATTCACGCCATACTGCCACTGGCGACCGATCAGGGCTCGATAGTCATCCATACGTCATCCGGCATTGACCAAATGTGCCACGGGATTTTGGTCTGTTTACAAGAGCGTTGATCTACTGCACTAGCAATACCACCTTGCGGATGCGAATGCACAATCGCCTCAATCCTCCCGTAAAACGAGGCGACGACATAATCCCAAGGGTCAAGAACAAAGTCCTGTGTCGGTTCGTCAGCAATATTCCTGCAGCGCCAGTATTGCCCTTCAACGATCACGCCACAAGCCTCACAGGGGAACTGCTCACGCGCATGAGCCTCAAAATCATGCCTGAAGCCTTGCACCAGGGAACCCTCCAAATGGCAGCAATCTTGAAGTGAACCGCTTAGTGCAACTGGTGTACCGCTTCCCGCATTGATCATTGGCGGCATTTGTTGCATTGTCGTTCAGATCAAAATATCTGGTGCCTCTGTATCCGCATTCAGCCCCGCGATATTTCCACGGGCAGTGCTCTAGGACTTGCCGCCGAGGCAACGCAAGATTTGTCAGGTCCAGCTTGCTTGTTAGCTCAAACTCAACCAACTGCGGGTTTTCATTGGCGACTCGATCGATGTACCAGATTTCATCCTCAAACTTTGCTGTCGGGTCTGCTGTTGGATTGCCGCTTGCAAAGTTGACAGCATCAAGAAACTTCTTGCATGTCCTAATTCTCGTCACCTTCGCCTGCAGCGGGTTGTACAGCACCAGCAACGCTGAAATGCTGTTGTTTGCATTCGCCACACGCATCGTCGGGCGCGGCAACGTACCCTTGCTTGTTACCTCAAACCCCTCAACCTCAATCGGGAATGCGGCGTAAGTGATCTGATTGAATACGACATCAGCACTCAGCTTATTAGTGCCAGCGTGATAGTAAAACGTCGTGTCAATACCATTCACCGCAGCAGTAAGCTTCAACTGAAACAGTTCAATGATCGCTGACGGTTCAAGCGACTGAAGCTGCTCTTGAATTGATTGAGGTGTCGTCATGCCTCAAATACCTCCTCAAACGTGGCTGTGACCGTGTTGATGTCAGCGTATCGATGCTCACGCGCCCACTGCCTGCACACAAACTTGTAACTCTCAGTGTCGTTCAATGGCGTCCAATCAAATGCCTCGACACCAGCGCGTGCATCAAAAAACGCTTCAATCGCATCAGCAGCAGTGTTGCTCTGTGCTGTCCACGTCAATTCCCACCTCTTAGGATTTTGATTGATCCCAAACTGCGTGCGCTGCTCATACCCTGAACCAAACTTAGAAATACTCACATTCGGCTGTGATCGCTTCTGCGCACCAAAATCAGGTGTTACGTCAGTGCCAACAGTAGAGTCATCAAAGGTTGCCATGATCAGCGATTCAGTAGGCCACCAGGGCGTTGCTGTTTAATCAATTCTGCCTGAACAGCAGCGGAAATGGCAGTGCCAAGTTGCTTGCTGCGACCTTGATCACCTTCAACCTGTGTGCCCTTGGCATCTACATTGACAACGATGTTACCCGCACCGCCGCCACGCATTGTGACAGGGATTGAGCGCCCGTCAGGCAGTGGCACATACGCTTCAGGCATTGAGCCTTCACCAAACATGGCAAGTTGGGGGCTTCGAGCAATACCACCACGAGCGTAGGTTTTAAGATCAAGCGGGCCTTGCCCCGTCATGATGCCACCATTGGCAAACCCAATAGAACTAAAGAGGGACTTCGTGCCAAACTGAATCAGCAGGCTGGCGACAGATCGAAGAATGCCGCTTAGTGATTCCTGCAGCGATTTTGCCTCAAAGATTGCACCCTCAATAGCTCCTGCAACGCCAGTGGAGATACTGTCTCCAATGCTCTTCCAAAGATCCTTAAGCTTATTCGTCTCAGGAATCATCTTAGCTAAGTTTTCCCCCATAGATTTGCCAGCGTCAACAATTGATTGTTCGTATTTTTCTGCGCTCTTCACCTTGCTCTCATCAATTTTCAAAAGTTGTTCATTCAACTTGATTTCAGCCTTTCTAAATTCATCAAGCTGTTTTAGCGGATCATCAACAAGCTTTGTATTGATTTCAAAAATCTTCAAATCAAATTCAGCAATTCTTTGCGCATAATCAAGTTCCTGCTCGCGAGCATCATTGATGCGTTGACGAAGTTCAAACTCAAATTGGCTCATTGGAGCACGAGTCCTTCCGCCACCGCCCCTTCTCCCGCCACCAGTGGCAATGGTTGGATCAGGACGGCCCAAGCCTCTTAGAGGATCAATTATTCCGCTGCCAAGCCTGTCGCGGCCTTGCCTGCCAATGTTGATTTCCCTTATATCAGCCTCAGCCAAATTTCGACGAGTATACGCTAAATTCAATAATTCTGTAACTGAAGCAGCCTCGCGGGCTGACAATTCGCCAGACGCAAGTTGCCCTTGAAACCTTTCGATTAGTGTGTCTTGCGTGTCACGAAGCGCTCTTGCTGTTCTTAGCTTTCCTTCTTCCCCTAAATTAAAAGTTTTATTTATTGCATTAGCAATTGACGAGAAAGCGTTGACAGCGATGGTTGCAAGTTTTTGAAACTCAGAACCAATTGTTTCTAAGATTGGTCCGACATTTTCTTGCAATTTTTCTAGAGCGACTTGCAAGCGATCCCCAGCGCTCTTAGGGTCATCTGCAATTTTTTGCGCTGTTTCGCCGTAACGCTCAAACAAAGATTGAGAAAATGTTAAAAAATCCTCAAGGCTAACCTCGCCTTTTTCTAAGGCTTTATCAAGCTCAGCGGGAGTCTTCCCAATAGACTCAGCAAATATTGTAAAAGCGCCTGGTAAACGCTCGCCAATCTGTTGGCGCAATTCCTCTGCCGACACCTTGCCCTTGCTGAAGACCTGAGCAGTAGCTGTAAGCGCGGAATCAACATCTTGAAGCGATCCGCCCGTTGCCCTGACTGCGGCAACAATCCCCCTGAAAGCAGTATTGGTGTCGTTTAAAGATCCCCCCGCGCCAGAAACAGAAGCCTTAAGTCTTGTAAATTGCTTTGTCAAGACGCTTTGAGGAATGGCAAAATCTTTAGTTGCTTGCTGAATTGCGTCCAGTGCTGAATTGTATTCAAGCTGGCTTCTCGAGACTCCTTCTAGGGCAATACGCAATTTGCCAAGCTGAGCAGAGTATTCAGCGACCGATCCCAACGATTGCCTAATAGATCCAACCTGAGCGCCAATCGCAGCACCCACGGCAGCCCCAGCTGGACCACCAACGCCCAAGCCAATAGCGCCACCTACAAGGCCCTCAGGCCCTCCAAAAATGCCCCCAGCAGCAATTGCCCCCACGCCTCTTGCGGCCCTGCCCAAGCGCGATCCTTGAGGTCTACGGCCCTCAGCCTTTTGCAATTGCTTGTCTAGCTTTTCAGCTTCTAGCCGCGCCTCCTTGAATTCCTTGCTGCCAATTTCAAGCTGCGCTGAAATATCACGCCATGCGTTGCGATAATCACGCAAGTTTTGAATACTATTTTTTGATGTTCGCTGTACGTCCTTTAATTGAGTGGCAACCTGCTTGAAATTAACATCTACTCTTGTCTTTGCTGTAACCGCAAGTTTGTTCAGCGCAGCCTCAAGTTCCTTCAGCTCGCCTTTGCCAACGGCCTTGACCAGTACCTTCAGCTCAGTAGTGACGGGTGCCATCAGGTGTTCCTCTTGTTTAAGCAGGCAAGGGCAGAGACTTCCATCACCTGTATCCCCTCAAATAGAGACACGGGATCCTTCACTGAATACAGTCTACAGACATAATCCAGACTTGAGTAGTTCAACCCCGTTAATCCAGCCATGCTCACATGCCACTGTGTCTGCATCTTGAGAAACATCATCACCGTTTCCCAATTCTCCTCCCACACCTCACAGTGAATCTCAACTGCCTGCAAGCGAGCCTGAGCAATCTGTTCCTCACTCGCACCAAGAGCCTTCAGGTCTGCTTCGCGCTCATCGACTGTGCCGCCTTTCGCCCAGTATTCAGCGGCCTCTTCTAGTTTTTTGCTTGTGCTCCCGTCAGGCTATCGGTATAAGCCGTGATCACGGCACGCAGCACATATGGGTCATCAAACAACGCAACCTTGCTGTCCTCGTTGTATTCAACCTCATCACCGTCTTCGTCTTTAATCCCTTCCCAGCCCTCAATAATCTCACCAACCAAAGCGTCATCGCCTTGATCAATCAAATCATTGAAGGCCGAGCGACTCATCTTCTTGAAGATAGCCGTGAAGGTTTCTTTCTTGAACTTGCCCCCATCAACAGGAACATCAACAGTGACAGGCCACTTATAGGAAGAAACCTTCTTCAGGACAAAAGCCATTGTTATCAGGTGAATGCAAGTGAGAACTCGTCGTTACCGCTGGTGCTAGGCAGCGCCAGATAAGGCATTGACAGAGAAACAACACCGTTAGTGTCCCCGTAGCTTACTCCCGTAATGTCGGTTTGAGCCATCGTCATGGTAATGATGTTGCCGCCTGCAGCGCCGATCACAAAGCTGCTGTTACCAGTAGCAACCGCCGTTGCCTTGGCAAAGTAATCAGTAGTGCCAACAGCAGGAGCCTCGATTACTGCAGTGCCGCTAGGGGTGCGGTTGGTGATCAGCACTTCCTGTGAACTTGCAGTTTCCTTGTACAGAACTTCGTTGTTCAATGCCAGGTCAAGACTTTCCAAACGCACGTCGGTCACACCGTGGAAGGTGGCAGTTGTGACGTTGGTGTCGTTGATCTCAAGCGCAGCGGCCTGATTCGCAACAGTGAAGCTGCCAGACAACGCCGTGTCATCGGGAGCGTTATAAATGCCCGTCATCACGAAGCTAGCAGTCGGGAACTGGCCAGCAGTCATGTTGAACGTCACAGTGCCCCGAGCACCAGTAATCTTGTGACGGGTGCCATCGTAGAAGCAGTAGATCGTGGCAGAGTCAAAGCTGCTGCTCACGCCCGCATAGGTAACGCTTGTAGAGGCAACAGTCGTTTCAGACAGGCCGCAGGATTTCAGCAGAGGCCCAAATGCAGGAGCGGTGCCAGCGGCCCCCGAACCGCCCAACTCAACATCAAAAGTAACAGCAACACGCTTGTTAGCGACCAGAGTGCCTCGCGTGCTATTGCCAATGAAGCCTTGGAAGGCAGCGGCCTGAACATTGTCAGACTCAATCGGTGTTACTTCAAGGTTGGTAACTTGAACTGCGTCATTTCCGCCGACGGGAGTCGGATCCGTTCCGTACGTTGATTCGATCTTCGCGATCAGAAACTTCTTGCGTGTCAGTGCCATTGTCTGTTGGGGCGGAGGTTGATTCGATCAGTGTGAGTTCACCTGTTTCGGGGTCAAACAGATAACTGCCGCCCGCACCAGGATTTGGGACCTGCATTGCAATGATAGCGATGGATCAACCTGAAGTCAGGTCTGTTCTACTTGTACGATAGCGAACCAGAAAATCTTGGCTAATAACACCAAGCGGAACGTCCGCCTCATACAAGCTGAAATCAGTGCGATCAGGAGTCAAGTCAAGCGCGTAGCCGTTCACCGTTTGGTCTGCCATTAACAACGAATGCACCTGCTGCGTGTAAGTATCACTCGCATCATCTGGCACATCAGCACGCACAAGCGTCGTAATCCTCACTCGCAACGTCCAATCAATTTTGTCAAAGAAGTTGGTGTCGATCGGCTGATCGTTAACAGGCTCCACAATGACAGCAGGCACCTCCCCACGAGCCAAAGGCTCCACCCTGCTGCGATAAACCGTCGCACCCGTAATTGAATCAAGATCAGTCTTGATCCTTGCCAAAATCAACTCTCTTCTGGTGTCAGCCATAATTATGCAGCAGCAATTTGAAAGACGTTGCAAACAGCGCAAGGCCGTGCTGGGCGAGCATACGGACTCGCAATAGCGGCACTAGCGGCAAGCGTAATCTGCGCATTGGTAGGTGCCCACATAATTTCAATGTAATCATTAGCCGCCAAAGAAAGTGTATGATCCAGCAGCAAATTATTGGCACCAGGCACGCCGCCATGCTTTTCAATCACTGATGCCACTGAAGTGGTCAACGCAAGATTACCAGCGGCGCCTTGATTGTTTTTGCGCAACCAGAAAAATACATCGTGAATTGATGTATCATCGTTTTGCAATTGCAGCACAACTTCAAAGACATAAACGCCTGGATAACGAACCGTCAGCTTTGTGTTGTCAATAATTTTCACTCCATCACTGCCAGGAGCGGTAATTGGGAATGCAATTGACGTTGGCGTATCTGCCGTTGTTGATTGGCCGCTATCGCAAGCAAACTCACCCCAATATCCAGGACTGCCAAAGTAATGCAGTTTTGACCATGATTGTATCCCGTCACCAACTTTTTCGTAACCAGTGTCAGACTCAAGTCCCATCTCCCCAGCTACAAGAGTGGGATCAAGTGCTGCCCAGTTAGCTCGTGTGTCATACTTTTGAACGGCCATCAGTCTTTGCTCAGCAATAGTTCAGAAAAGATGCCGTCATCAACAGGGCGATTTTCACGCACCGTATAGGCCTCAGAAGCAACAGTGATAGAAGTGCCGCGAGAAGCAGAGCTAACATCAGAAGTTTTTGCAGTAAGCAGATACTCCCTAGTTAGCGCCATGCCTCCCGCGATAACTTCCATTGGGGAATCCAAGATACCTATAAACTCATCCCCGCCTCCGATCTGGCAAGTAATGCCAAATTCATTGGTGTCAAGAAAAGCAAAGGTATCTTGGATGGCCATGATCAGTCGTACTTCTTGCCGTAGATCAGCTCAACTGCATAGGTGAAAGCAGGGGAGCTGGTTCCGCCAATGGTGCCGACTGCACGCAAATAACGCTTGGTGTCATTGGTGTTGATGCTGATCTTTTGAGAGGAAGCAGCGTCAGTCACTTGAGTGAAAGTTGCACCACTGATGTCGGTATAACCGCTGCCAGAGGCATCAGATTCCTGAAGCTTGACATCCAGAGTCGGGTTAGTACCAGCGCTGGCGGCGTCAGAAGTCAGGATAATAATGGCCTCGCCTTCGGCTCCGTTGGAACCTTCAAGGTCAAAGCCCGTGCCATTGGCAGAAGCGGTGCGGGAATCACAGGCAAGCAAAGTGCCCAGATAGCTCTTAGAGCCCAGATTGTGAAGCATTGGTCTTTCTCCGTTTAGAGGTTGGTTTTACAGGTGGACAGCAGGCGGGAGCCTCAGGTTCAACGATAGTTTCCTCCTTCTTTGGAGGTTCTTCAATTACCCGTTCGGCTTTGTTGATGCCAATGAGGTATTGAGAGTCAGGCAGGGACGCCTCAAGGACATCCCCTACCCGAGCTACCGTGCCCCCAAGCATTGTTTGCCTCAGGATACGGATCTTCATTTATCAGAGGGTGTTGTTACCGCGTGAGAAGGAAGCGGCATGACGCACAGCCATGTCAACATCCTGCATCGCCACAACACGAACGGTGCCGCTGGTGCTGTTGCTGTAAGGATCAACCATAAGATCCAGACCGGAGAAGTAACCAATCAGCAGGTCAGCGAAGTTGCCGAACCACAGATCGTTGCTGGCCACTTGGTTGCTCACGAGACCGGGGTAACCATTGACCTCGTTGTTCTCGTAGATATAGCTGGCCTGACCGGATTCCTTGACGGCAGTCTTCAGAGCGCCGCGCATTGCAGCGTTCATCAGATACACAGGGGAACCAAGCAGAGCGTTAGCGCTAGCAACGTCAGATTCCAGAGCAACAACCTCAGCAAAAGTGGGGGTGTTAGCAGAGAAATCTTCGGTGCCAATGCCAGTGGTGTTCTTGAGGCCCAGAGGCTCACTGCTACCGCCAGTGCCATACAGACCAGCAAGGTCAATCTTGAGTGCCAGAACGGCAGCCAGATCGCGGCGGATCATGTTCTCAACGTCAACACTGCTTTGAATCAGCAGACGACGTGAGTAGTCGTTATAGGCAGCGACAGTGCGAGGCATCATCGTCACCTGATCCACGGTCTGGTTGGACTCGGTGGGAGATCCAGACTCAGCGACCCAGTAAGCGGTGGCAGCACCAGACTGACGGGGGATAGCCACGTTGCCGGTCAGACCAGTCAGCACAGTTGCGCCAGCTTGATCCAGTGCGCTGCTGTTGCGCAGGATGTCAATGAAGGAGCCACCCAGCAGCTCGGTAGCAACGAGATTGCCGCCTGCAGATGCAGTACCAACAGTCAGGTCACGACTGAGAACTTCTTGGGGAATAGTGATACCACGGGAAGCGCGGCCCAGCTTTTGAGCAGCAGCTTCAGATGCCTCGATCTCGAAACCAGCAGCTTCGCGAGCAGCACGATCGGTGGGATTGGACAAATAGTTGAGAGCACGCAGCCAAGAGAAGGAACGAGTCTCCTGATCAGAGAGGCCGATCTCAGCAGCGGTGTTGTCAACGGGCTTAGCTTGAGAACCCATTTTTTCGATAAGTGCAGAGCGGAGTTCGTCGAGACTGCGAGAATTCATGACGAATTCTTGTGCAAGATCGACATTTTGAGTGCGCTTACCAAGGGCAAGCATTTCGGCGGCTTCCTTTGCTTTAGCCTCAGCGGCCTCAGCACGAAGAGCCTCCAGATTTGGGGCTTGATCTTCCATGATGGGATTTGCAGTAGGTGTGGACACGGCTGAGGCCGTAGACACGATCTCATTTTGAATGAAACCGCGACCAATGCCAACAGTTTGATCCGCTGGCACGGTCACCAGCGAAATCTCAAACGGTTGATAGGAAGTAGCGCGATAGGTGACAGGTGATGTACTCCTATCTTCTTCCATTGCATTGATTTTATAACCAAAGCTGACATTACGAATAATGCCGTCTTTGATTAGATCTTGCATCTCGCGGCCAAGTTCATTATTTGCAAGCTTGACTTTTGCATATCCGCGCTTGTCTTTGATGTACGCACGCTCGACGACACCAACAATGCGATCAGCATCATGTTGATACAACAAAGGCGCCCCATCATTGAGACGACTCAGATCCATCGCGTCTTTATCCATGCTGAGCACTTCCATGCCGAAGTAACGCTCGACAGGTAGCTCAGAAGCGAATGGAAACTCAAGAGTGCGATCATCTTCTTGATTAAATTCAGTGCTATATGCACGTTGCAGCACTTTGCCTTCAAGGCTGCGAATCGCAGGGATTTTGCGCAATTCAGAGAAACGATGACCGACAACAGTATCAGTCTCCTCTCCATCGCGATAAACACGAATTAATGCAGCAGGGTCTTCCTCATCAGCGTTAATTGTGAAGCTGGAATCGGGCACATCAATGGCGCCGCTTGTTGCGATGCGTGTGATGCGTCCGCGAGCAGTGCCACCACTTGAATCCCATTCAACAAAATCACCAACCTTTAGGCTGCCAGGCTCGGCTCGGTCTTGGGATTGTGCTTTGATTTCAGACATAGAACGATCGCGAGCTTTTTTAATGGACTCGGCTTTTGCGCTGCTCCATGATTGACCAGCATCACCGCCCCATGCTGCCCATGCTACGCGACCAGGAGATGGGTAGCCATCTTCTCCAGGACGAAATCCTTCAGCTTGCTTATCGACTTCATGACGTGCGAACCATGCTGCCATTGTGATAACAGTATCAGGGCTCAATTCATCACCTGACAGTATTTGAGACGCCCTTGTACGTGCAACTTCTGTACCGCCAGCCTCGCCATCAGACTTCCAATCTCGATAACGCTGCGCCTCTTCCTTCATGCCTGCTGTAGGCATCAAGTCAATATCAACACCATTGACGTTTGCCATCAGTCATCCTCCTCGTGAATTTCGGGATGAGGCGTCTCTTCAACAGGCGGATTCTGCGATTGACCAGCCTTGTCAACAGCGCTCGGATCTGAATCAAGCACAATGCCAAGTTCATCCATTGTTGCCAGCTCATGCGCACGCTGACGCATCACCTCTTCAAAGTCACCGCCATGCAGTGCGATCACCTGCGATAGCGTCATGACACCCGAACGAATCAGTGACTTGTAAGCTTCTGCCTCTTTCTGTGGATCAACAAACTGAGCGGCAGGAGCAATCCATTTTGATTCGTAGTAACGATCAGGATCCATGTCAAATGCAGGCATCTGCAACGTGCCTGACATCACCGCCATCTCAATCCATTTCTCGTAGACCGGCTGACACAGCTTGTCAATCATGTATTGCTGCAGAGTCCTGTAGTGAGCGCGAGTCTCAATCAACTCAAGGCGAGACGAGCTGTAGTTTGACTGAGAAAAATCAGATGACACCTGCGTGTAACTACAGCCAACCCCAGCGGCCACGGCGCGTAGCATCTGCGCTACGAAAGGTGTGAAAGCATCGTCAGGGCGAGAAGGCGAGAAGAACTGCATCTCTTCGCCTGGCGCAAGACGACGAATACTGCCAGGGGCGAAATCAAGAACGGATTGATCGTCTTGAACGCCATCTTCAAACAATTCCTGATCAGGTGTCTTGACAAAGCCCATCATTGCTGAACTTGCGCGGGCGGCGATGATTTCAGCCTCCTCGTAACCACGCAGGTTATTGAGACGCATAATTGCCGAAGCGAATGCCGTTACTCCACGAGTTTGATGTGGGCGATCGACAGAATAAAGATGAATGATCTCGTCAGCAGGGATGCGTGTCCTGCGTTTCTTCGCGATCTCGCTGTAGCTGAATTGATAGTCACCAGGATGATAATTCAGGAAGTGATACGCAACAGGCCGCCCCCATTCGTTCAGCTCAACGCCCATCCTGACGCGATTACCGTTCGACTCAAATCCGGTGTAGTCATCATCAAGCAGATCAGCCTCGATCACCTCAAGGCCAAATGGCACGCGGCTTTGACCAAACGGTTGACGAACAAGGCGCACAAACACCTCGCCCGATTCAATCATGCTGGTGATGCAGAGCTGCTGAATCTGTGCCCATGACAACGTGCCACCGGCATCACAGTTTTCGGCCTTGCTCCATTTCTTGAATTCATGCTCAATCAAGTTGTTGAGACGTTCATCAAGACGACCGCCACGAATCATTCGTACTTGCGCTTGATGCTTGATGCCCTGCCCAACAACATTATTCTTGATAGCACGCAACGCAGACTTGGCGAAATCTGAATCACGTACAAGAGCACGAGCACGATTGCGCAGAATCCGTATGCTGTTCTTGATCTCAGAATCAGCACTTGTGCCTTGGCTTACCCAGTCAGTTGTAAGGCGATTGACAGCAGCACCAGCGTAATTACGCCGACGAGTCTTGCGCTTGCGGTTGAATGGCCACATCTCAGATAAACCTCACACGGGTGACACCAGGATTGCCGAGGCCCTGCTTAACCTTCTCGGCGCGGCGTTCGCGGTCGACTTCGGCTTTCAAGGCATCACGCAACTGCAGCAATTCTGCCATCTTGTAGCGTTTTAGGCTTCGTCCACCGATCGTGTACTCCTGAACAACACCGCCTTGCGCAAGTGTGCGGATTGCTGCCTCAACATAGTCAAGGTCGATTTGTGCTCGCGAGCGATCGTCGAACGCACCTGGAGTTCCAGAGTATTCAAGCGTTGCCTTGACAGTAAACTGTCCTCGACCAGCAGTGTGCTGTAGTGCTCCGGTTGTTGCAATTGCCTGCCAAGTCCAAAGTCCTGCGTCGAAATCAGCAGTTGTGCTTGAGGGGACAGTAACACGCCAACCGTCGCTTTCCGCCACACCAACGACCGCAGCACCTTCCGCATTGGTATTAGTGCGGGTGTACCAAGTAAGAGTATAAGTCCCGCTATCAATTTGATCACCCACCGGATCAGTGAAGGCAGGTACGTCGAAGATGACAGTATCACCTGCAAAAATCGTGTCGGGAACGCGAATCGTCACCAGTTCGTTACGAATGACTGCCGCTGCCGAAGCGTGCGACGACGCCGCAGGGGTTGATGATCGGATTCTAGCCGATTTTCTGCCGTGCGCTCAACCTTTTCGGGCTTGCTTTTGTTTTCCTTGAACTGCTCAAAAATCGTGTGCCTGTTGTAACGCATGTAAAGAAAGTTCAACGCAGCATAGGAGTAGACAAAGCAATCAAGCGCCTCATTGCGATCTCCTGCCTTTTTCTTCCATTCCCGAACAGCGAATCCCTTGACATAACGCACCACCTGCCGCTCTGACGTGAGCTGCTTGAAATACTCCGCACCAGCCTCGGCATGAAAATGAATGTACCCTGCGCCCTCCTCGTTGTGCTTTAAACGCCCAAAAAGGGTGGTCTTGATTGTGTCAACGCCAACAGGGAACACCTGCGCTGAATTCTTTAGCACCTGTCCGCGATAGTTAATGTCAACTTTGCTGGGCTTGCCAATCGGCGGCTTGTTGCGTTGCGATTGACCTTTCAGCGCAAATACATTCTTGTTCTGACGTTGACGGCAGTAGGCATACACCTCAGACGTAAAGTGACCGCCAGAGTCAATGCCAATCGCTGACACCCTTACCTGCTCGCCCTTTGCTGTTGGGTAGGTCCTATTGATTACGTCATCAACCTGATCCCACAACTTTGTGCCAGCGGGGTCACCAAAAATCTCAGCATGTGAGATCAGCCAACATTCCTCGCCCTCGCCCCAAGCGTATAGACCGATCGCGACCCTGTTGTCTTGCACGTCAACGCCAGCCGTAACGATGCTTGCCTTCTCGGGCACCTCCCCTGCAGGGTAAAACTCCGCACGCTCACGCAATCCTTCAGCGCCAAGCTTCGCGCCAACTTCTTCTTCCCACGTCTCACCCAACACAGTATTGACAAATGTTTTCAGCAATGGTGCGTCGTTTTTCGCACGTAAAAATTCCCCGACAATCTCTTCCCAGCTCTTCCAACCCAACGGTGAATACAGGCTCGACAGGTGGAACCCCGCAGTGCGCGGATCTTCTGATGTCGCAGTCGCACGCCATTCACCACGACGCAGCATCTCGCTTTTGTAATGCTCCTGAATATGCGTGCCGCACGATTCACACACATACGCAGCAGTCTTGGGATCAGAATCACGCCATTGAATATTCTTCCACTGCAACCACTGCATGTGATCACAATGTGGGCACGGGACAAAGTAACGTCGCTGATCACTCGCTAGATACTCCGTCTCGATCCTGCTCATGTCCTTGACAGTGGGCGTCGAAGTGAGGATGATTTTTCGGCGCGAGAAAGTAGAAGCGCGGCGCTCAGCCAATGCACAAGGATCACCCTCGCCATCAACATCGGAAGGAAAAGCGTCAACCTCATCAAGCAACACCCATCGACAGGGAGCAGATCTCAAACCCGTAGCTGAGTTCGCGCCCGTCAACAGCAGGATGCCGCCAGGGAATTCCTTTGAAAACATCGTGTTTCCCGAATCTCTGCTTCTGGCTGGGGCGACCTTATCCGCCAAACAAGGAGTCTCATGAATCAACGAATCAAGGCGCTGCTTGCTCAAGCGTTTCGCCATCTCAATCGTCGGTTGCACAAACAATGCGGGGCCAGGAGCGTGAGCAATCATGTAGCCGACCACATTGTTGATGCCTTCGGTCTTGCCGAGCTGAGCACCAGCCATGAACACTACTTTCTGCACAGGGCTGCTGGACGACATGCAATCCATGATGTCCCTTAGATAGGGCGTTCTATCTGTGCGCCACGGGCCTGGCTCCGCCGATGCCTTATTGCTCAGCATCCTGAATTCATCCGCCCATTCCGACACCGTCAAATCAGGGTCAGGACGAAGACCGTCTAAAAAGGCTTCTCGATACAGAGCGGCACCATCACGCATCGGTCAGTCGCTCCAAAGCTTTTCGTATCTCCTCTGACAAAGACTGGTGGATCACGACAGGATCGGTCTCAGCTGCAAACTGGTTTGCGACACGATCAGGGATGCTGTTCACGGCGTCACGAACAGAACGCGCTATTGAGAATGCTTCGCGTTTGACTTTTTCTGCATCGCAAAGCTTTTCCTCTTTTTCCTCTAAATCAAGACGCGACATCTCAGCTCGAAAATACTCTGTCTTGGCGCGAGACTCGTTGAAACTAGGAATTTCTAGTTCCGATGTTGGCGTGCGCGTGCTATCCTGCTGGGTTGGGTTTTCATAATTCCACGCCTTAAGAGCGGCGTCTTGATCGTAAAATACTTGATTGCCTTTTTTCTTCCACGTCCCGTCTAAACGCCCAGTGGCTTTGACTTGGCTTAGTCGTGGCCCGCTGACTCCCAATAAAATTGCTAATTCCTTTTGGCTTATTTGCGGCATTTAGGACTGATTAAGACCTGCTAACCAAATATTACATCAAACAGCAGAAATCCCACAATCATACATATATGTGCGTCTCATAGGGTCTCAACATAAGATCATGGGGGTCTGGCGCTAGCTGAAAAAGGGGGTTCGAAATTACCCACAGCCCGATTCTCAGTAAGGACCCGTGATTCTCATTTGCGATAAGACTGAGAACGGTTCTCATTCTCACCCGTTATTGCGACTGACTCTCATTAGCAGCAATGAGGCGCGCAGAAATGAGAATGATTATCGTTCTCACCACCCTAGGCGTTGCAAGTGCGAATCATTCTCAACATGCAGCCAATAAAAAAAGGGCCGATTGGCCCCGTTTGATTATGTTTTCTCTTTTTATTCTGGTTCTATTCTTGATTCGATCCTTACGATCGACAGCGCATTAACAGCACCGAACGACTCGATCAGTTCAGCAATCCAATCTAGACAACGCTCGGTTTCGTATGGGTCCGCGTATGGGTCCGCGTATCGGTCAGCAATCCAAGCAGCGAGACGGCGAGATGAAGCGCTCATGATGCTGCCCCCGTGATGGCGGCGTTAGCCTTGCGCTTACTTGTGCCGTGAGCCCTGAACGCGATTACCACGCGTTTTCCTCTTTTGTGGCATAGCTCGCATGATGCGCAGTCCTTGCCTCGCGTTTGAGCTGGACAGACTAAAACAATATTGCCGGTAGGCGTTTTCCAGGAATTGCGGCTTTCATCCGAACCGACGGCGAGCACGGCAGGCAATCCGGCAGCAATGGCAGAATCTGCCGCTTTCTCATTCTCGGTTGATACGTTGACGGTGAGACCGTTTCTATTGGCGAAACGTAGCAGCGCGAGATTCTCGCCTAGGTTGAGAGAGTGATGAGTGTATGTATATGCGCGGATTTTGCGGCATGCCTGAACCATGCCACGGATAAAGCGGCGCGAGATCCTACCGGCGTTGTGTGGCAAGTCTCCGGCTTGATTGAGACGGGTGAGCTGCTGACGTGGCAAGGATGCGAGATCGGCGCAGTGATCGGCAAATGAAACGCCACGTTCTGCGCGGGTGACCTTGCCCCAATGGATGGCAAGCGGCCCCGACTCGGCATAGCACCCATTCTCAAAAAACGGGCAGGATGGAGAGCAAGTAGCGCGGGATGATGTGGTGACAGGGATAGGTCCTGTCTTGCTATTGCTGCTAGTGCGGGTGAGATGAAAGCGAAGCTTAGAAAGCATGATAAGAAAGCGAAAGGGGAGAGTGAAAACGCGAATCAGTCGTTGAGCCATTCAAAGAGCTCTTGCTCTAGCTCTGATAGATTGTCTGAAGTGAAGCCGTCGTTTTCAATCTGTAGGTAGAACTGCCCGTTGATTGATTGTTCAATAAAAAATTCGCGGTCATATATGAAAAGCCGATCGCAGTCGTCGGAGACGTAAAAGTCGCCGTCAAGGTATGAGAAACCGTTTTCATGGTCTAAAGCAATCTCGCGACCGCTAGGAGTCACAACGACGGGACCATCATGCTCGTCTGAAAAAACAGAGACAGTCAAGGTCACGCGCGTGTCAACAAAATTTTTGAATTTCATGGTGAAAGGGGAGGAATGCGAAGGGTCAGGAGTCATTGCGAGAGGGTAAAGACGGCAGGGATGGGGCAGGAGACGGCCACGACGGCGGGATAGGCGGGAGAGACTCACCGGGGAGCGTGGGCCGCTTGCGCGGAATTGTGGAGAGCGTCATCAGGCGAGCGACCAACGGCGAACGGTTGACGGCGAAACATTGAAACGGGTTGAGATTGTTTTCCACGTCATCCCACGGCGGCGCAGCATGCGAACACGGCGAGGGCTGCTCATGGTGAGGCAATCAATCAGAGCAACGATCAGAAGAAAGGGGAGAGCGACCTTAAAGAGAGACGCGAGAAACAGCGTGAGCATTTCAGAGGTTGATCGGAACGGGAAAGCGAAAGGGAGCCGTCCGATGCACTTATATATAGAGCAGAAACGGGCGCAGTGACCGCAGCGTGCCAAATATTGGGTCAGTTTGCCGATTGGCACAGCGTGCGGCCTTTGTGTTCACTATCTCGCGTGGAGCATTGATGAACACAACTGAAACGAGGCAAGGTGAGATCGAACCTAGACAACTTGCGAGCGTTTGTGTCGCGAATCGTGCGCGTTAGCTTGCATTGATAATTGCGTGCATTTGCATTTGTACTTGCATTTGTATTTATTTGCATTTGCATTCGTATTTGCATTTGTATTTGTTTGTATTTGCATTTGCGTTTGCATTTGTATTTGTTTGTATTTGCGATTACAAGCTAATTCTAATTCTCAACCACTTGAGAATGATTCTCATTATCAGCAATTGTGTGTGTGAATCCTGACATGAGAATGATTATCGTTATCAGTAAACCGGCTCGTTTCCGTAACCCCCCTAAACCGAACTCTTGCAAGAACTGAGCCTCTTAAACCGAACCCTCGCAAGAACTGAGCACCCTTTAAACCGAATGCTTGCAAGAACTTAGCGCAAAATGTTATCGCGAAATCTTTTGCTGAATTCATTTGTGATCGACATCGCTGCAATATCAAAGAACTTGAACTTACCTGTGTATGTAGGAAGTTTCGTTTCAGTCATGATCCTATACAGGCTTCTCCCGCGCTGCAGGAAGATACCAGGAGAACGATTCTGCAGGTTCATCTCTTCTACAGTTTCTTGATTCAAATAGAAATATCGATTCTTGACATTGCGCGTTCCCCTGCTGCGACGAATGCTTGGAAGATCAGCAGAGCTTGCATTACGCAGGGCGGACAGAATTTGTGTGTACTGACCAGTCGACATGTTGCCGTACCTGTTGCGCCTGACGTACTGAGAACTTGTAGGAACCATAATTCTGTTAGGTGCCAGCACAGGCCCTCCAGAGCCCCGAGGGTCAAGATCAGGGGTGTTGCCTAACGCCTTTTGAAAGCGTGTTCTGTAGTGCTTTCCGCCGCGAATCTGAGGGTCAAGGTATCGGCTGGGTGCATTGCCTTTCGGGGCATCATCACGCACGAACACCATTGCTTCTAGATCATTCCCACGCTGTACAGGCTTTTGATACAGGAAACTATTGATCGTAAAGGGGACAGGGTTGTTGAAGATTGATTTTGCTTCGTCTTGCAGCTTCTTGCGTGTTTCAAACAACGATTGATTCAATGCAATGCTGGCAGCACGAGGGATCTGAACTTTATCTAGTTCGTTTATCTTGCCCAGTAGCTGCTTAGGATCAAATTCGACTTGCATGATCCTGCTGCGATGAATTCAGGATAGAAAAAATCCTCTGAGATAGCCAATTGCGAGCTACCTGCAGAGGACCCCTTTCGCCTCTGAATCATAGCACAATAATCGTGATCAATGCACCAGGAAGCTCAGAGCCGATGCAGTAACGCTTTTCAGCGTTGATACTCACGATGAGCGAATCATCCTTGAGCAAACCTGCATCTGTGGCAACCCCATCACCAACGGCCCGAATCAACTTATCAAGGTCAGGTTTGACTTGCATGTATTTTGGGCTACTTGCCTTGAGCCCAGATTTGTTGAAGTGCGAGGCAGGTCTAGGAAATTTGAAGATGACAGAGAGCGACACAGGCGTTGTGATGTGCGTGCGTGGCTGTGAAACGCGAATGACATCAGCAATTTGCCTGCGCCAAGGCTTGAGCTTTTTTGCGTTGCAATCGAATAGGTGCCCTGACTTTGAGACAGACTTACTGCCCTGAGGCACTGGAATGCCCTCCACGTAAAAACTTAAGGTCGTCATAATATCTGAAGTTTAACCCGCAGGTTGGCTTCTTCAGTTTGGCAGATTTGTAAATCGATGTAATCTGCAGGAAATTAGCATCTGCTGCTTTTTTCAGTGAGTCATAGATTTTGTTTGTTTCTAAGCAGATGATGCGACGTGGCTTAGCAATGCAGTAAGGACGTTTTGTGTACTTCATGGCGATGTGCTCCGCTAGATCCGCATCACCAATGAGTGCGTAAAGTTTGTAATGCGGAATGCCCCAAAAGAAATGGGGCTTGGTTTTCGCAAAAGTTTTTATGGCCCCAAGCGTTACATATCTGTATTTGGCTTTGCAACGATATTGAACTCTGAGGCCGCGTTTGACCCAATACCAAACACGTTCTTTTGATATGTCTAGCTTTTTTGCTACATCTGACAATTTGATGTAGTTGTATACGGGCGTCAGGGTGTAGCCCAGCTCGTTGACCTTTGACTTAAAAGCATCAAAAGATCTACCTGATTTGCCTGATTTATTTGTTGCCTTCTTGAAATCTCTGTAAAAAACAGCAGACGGAAGGCAATTGGCATAATCATGAATAAATTGAATCTCTTCTTTTGTCCACTCCTTTTTGTTTGTGTCTCGCAAGACAATGGAGCAGTCGTAAGAACATGTTTGACGAGGTGACAGGCGATTCCTTGAGTCAATTGGGATGACAAAAAGTTTGCTGCACACCTTGCACTTTCTACGCGATTGGCTCATTCACTTAACAGTCCAGAAGGGTTTGCCAAGCTTTTTAGGCGCAAGCCCAAGAGCTACGTTTGTGCTCTTGATTTCTTTAAGATTGTCTTCCGCTGCTTTAACATCCTCGCAGTGGGTGAAGTCATAAGAGATTCGTCCAGAGGAGTACATAAATACAGCATCGTCATACCGAAAGGTGTTTGGCGAGTCAGGATCCTGAACATCATCCAGATCACCTGAGACAGCATGAACGGCCAACTGCTGTTGAAGAAGCTTAGATTCGGCTTCCAGGGCTTTGATTTGATCTTTAATGTCTCTGAGCTGCGAAAGGAGAGAGAGAGCATTTGCGGTGTAGTTAGGCATGGAAATCATGACGAGATGGTGACGGGAAGTGTTGTGTCCTGAGGCACATTGTTTTGATCGCCAGACAGGGGCTCAGTATTAACCCATTGAAGGCGATTCCAAAGCGGAGCGTATTCTGCGAAAGCTTTTTGCTTAGCTTCGGGGAAGGTGTTGGCAAAGACGCATTCAAAGATGTTTGCGTCAAGGACTTGGAAGTAGTAGCGATTCATGCGAAGGGGAACCCAGCTCAATGCTGAGCATAGGACAATCATACATTCATATCGGCGTTTTGGATCAGGTCATACGCCTCAAGTCGCTTAGTCCAATGAGTCTCATGCTGTTTCAACTCATCGCCAGCAGCACCCACAGGAAAAGCAGGCTGATCAGGGAAAGCATAAAGCGCGAGAAATCGATCGACTTGAATCCCATAGTTCTCCTTGAGTCCCAATCGATACGCTTGCAACTGACACATCGCTTCATTTGAGATCTGCTTGCTGGGTTTTGCTTTACGAGGGGCCTTGGTTTTGAGATCAAGCAGGCAGAACTCACCGTTAATCTTTATGAGGGCATCCAGAGTGCCTGCAAACGGCACCAAACCTTCACTGCTGCAGACCTGATGCTCCGTACACACCACGTGATCAAGATGCTTCCACAGGTTGCAAGACACAAGATGCTCGCACCAAGGCGCGATGTCTTCAGGCATTTCTGGGTTGTTGCCGAGCAGGAACTGCTCAAACCAGTCGTGAATGCGTGAACCCCTGCGAGCAGCTTCATTGCGTGTTTCCTCAGGGTCACCACCCTCTGCCAATATTTTGGCCTTCCAACGCTTCAGTGCATAGCGTGTTGAGTCTGATTGTGTTGCACTCAAGATGCTCGTGACAGAGCTGTATTTGATGTGTGGCTTATCTTCGTTGAAGTAATAGCGGGCCTGCCCTGCGGGGTTGCGCTGTATCAGAGGTAAAGGCTGCAGCGGCACGAAGAGCAGGCGCTGATGATCGCATGTTAACAGCGATTCAGAAAATGTCAGTGTCCTCCTCGCTTCTTAGCAGATTGCGATGCATGCGATGTGTGTTTTTGATGTTGAGGGGATGCCTCCTCCAGGAACGCTCGCATTCAGCCCAACCGCCGGAGTATTGATCAAGCTGCTCAAGCGTCCAATACTCCCTCTCCAGTCCGTTGCGAAGGGTGAGGATGACAGAAGATTGATCAAAGGCAGGTTTCATCAGAACAGCTCCTTCAACACAGGGTTAGCAGCAGGCTCAGCGAAGCCGTCCTTCGCCGTGAACACACGTGATGCAGGATGCTTCATTTCAGGGTTGCTTTGCTCTTTAGGTGCAAAACGCATGCAGTTCTGCAGCGTGATTCCCTTCCATTTGCCGTTAATCGCAAATTGAATCTGATCTGAGACAAATGAGTCACCGTATTTCTTCTTGATCTTGCACAGCTCTGTCATCAGCAAAGACCAAGCGCGATCACCTTTACTGCCCTGCTTGATCTGCCAGAAATCACGTATCAAATCCTCGTATTGAATCAAATCAGCGTGAATTTCACGCTTTGCAGAGCTGCGACACCCCTCCTTCCTAGGGTTTCCCTCAGACTCCCTTCCGACACCTTCCTCCCCATCAGTGCCCACGGGGGGAAGAATTTTTGAGGAAGCAGTTATAGGAGCTTCTTCAATAGCAAGTTTTTTCTTGCTGTAAATCGTGTCATCTACACGTAGGTGGTCTTCCGCACCAGCAGAGCACGTGGCTAATCTAGCGACACTGTCAAGTGACCTCAAGTAATCTTCAATACACATGCCGCAGAAGGCAGACAGTGACAGGCTTTTGGGCTTTCGAGATTTGAGAAAGTCAAGAAAATCGTCCTGTAAATACAGGCAAAGTCGTTGTGTCATTTTGAGCCGTATTGGCATGAAGTGTGCAGTCATGGCACGTTGTATGCCCTGACGACACAGAACATACCGTCAAGGCACGTTGCGTGCTGTTGCGTGTCACGAAATCCCAATTCGCCCCAAACCCGCGAAATGGTGATAACCTATGCAGGTCGGAACTTCATACGTTCTGCGCTCGTTCTTCTATTCACATGAAACTCCCCTACCTCGCGGGCGTCGTTACTGAAAACGATGTCAGGCAAAAAGGCTCAGGGTCTTACGCCGCTGACTTCGTGTCTTGGGCCAAGATCATGCAGCTCATCAACAAGCACGCTCCTGGCTGGCAGCCCTGCGTGATCCCTGCAGGCGACAACCCTGTTCACAAGGCCCCCAACCTCACGGCCTATCTCGTCATCATCTTCAAGCATGCAGATGAAGGCGAAACCGCCGAATGGCCTCAAGCCATCATGGACAACCGAAACAACCCCATCCCATATGACAAAGTCACAGCGCGTGACATCACTGACACTCATCGTCGTGCCATCTGCAGTGCTGCTGCTGCTTTCTTCAGCCTTGGGTACGAACTCTGGGCACGAGAAGACTATGCAACTGCTGAGGCTATGGCAGAACCTCCCAAAGTGCAGAACACCGCTCCAGCCAAGCCTGCAGACAATCAGGATCCTCGCGCAGAACTCGAATCAGCCTTGATTGAGCTTTTGCAAACTAAAATGGCTAAAGGCGAAACCACTGCCTACCTTGACAAAAAGGCTGACTTGTGGGGTCTCAGGAAAGGCGGCAGCCGTGTTCAGAAAATGAATGTTCACCAACTTCAATTCTGTATTGATG